>PVML01017311.1_pt1 | contig 275082 bp, 247 predicted proteins | sample 1853371 | NCBI WGS metagenome assembly PVML01 (sample SAMN08533508, study PRJNA380276) | Human gut metagenome, whole genome shotgun sequencing project. | isolation source: participant 1, chromium library | host: Homo sapiens | collected 2017
GGTGTAGCTTGCTTGAAGTTTTAGAAAAATAGAGATATGGAATACAAAAGGAGAAAGTATTATGTCGTTAGCAATGCCAAACATAAAAACTTTATTAAACAAAATTCGTGAAAATAATTGGTATATTACAGCATTTCCATTTGCTTTTTGTGGTAATGAATATGTTGTTGTTTTTGAAGATCTGAGGGAAATTGACAGAGGAACCAAATATTTTGCGGTATGTCTTACCTTTATTGATATTAATGATGAAAATCGTAGATTAGAAACATATGTAAATTCATATAGGTTCAACAAATCAGATGAGGAACTAATAGACTTTTTTGGAATAGTAGCACGAGGATATGGTAATGGAAATATAATCTGGCAACTATACTATGCATTAAATGCAGCTACACCAGATAAATATCATCCAATAGAAGAAAGATATAAGGGTTATGTGATAAAGACTATTGATATGAGAGAAAATAACGAAGGCTTTTGCTGTTATATGGCTCGTCATAATGGAGAGGATTCTCATGGTGAACAAATATATCGTTCTGCAAAAAATACAGCAAAAACACGTTTGCTTAGAGAATCTTTATTTAATCTACTTGGTAATGACAAGACAATAAGTTTCTGCTATCGTCAAGAAAATGAACTTGATGATGCAACAATTGCTTTATCATTACGTTGCTCGGAGAAAAATTTTTGATACATAAATTATTGTTCACAAGTAACTATTCAGTACCCCGTTAATGACATCTTGATTTTTCGGCAAAACAGAGAAAATAAAATTTCTGTTTCGTCATCGTTTTAGTGCAAAGTGTGGATAATTTTTCAGTTTGGCTGCCAAGTGCTTCGGGTTTGTGGATTACTGAAACATAACTACTTAGTTTTATCCAGATAACAGCATTTTTGTGGATTTTATCCGGGTGTTATCAGCATTTAATCTCTGTTTTTTTCTGGTTATCCACCGTCATTTTGACAGTCTGCCAAAATCTTACGTTTCGCTTTTTACCCCATTTTCCGTTAAAATGGAAGTAGCAAATTTTAACGGAAGAAGGTGGTCTGATTGATAAAAGATGAAATGAATAAGCAGTTATTACAGCAGGTTAATTCATTAACATCAACTGTAGATTCCCTGAATGCTACAATCAATGCGCAAACACAGTTGATCGCTCAACTCAATCAGACGATACAGGGACTAAAGGAACAGCTTAATAAGAACTCCAAAAATAGTTCCAAACCACCTTCAAGTGATGGTTTCAAAAAGCCTGCCCAAAAGAGTCTGCGAAAACCATCCGGTAAAAAGGCTGGTGGACAGAACGGACATCAGGGGACACATTTAGCGGTAATAACAGCTCCGGATAAAATAGTCAAACATATGCCTTCCGTATGTGAAGGGTGCCCACATTATCAGATATGCAAGGGCACTGCATGCATTGCGGAGAAACGCCATGTTATCGATGCAGTTGTTAAAGTCAATGTAACGGAGCATCAGGCACTGGAACTTCCAATCTGTATGCTGTATGGAGATACACGCAGAGGTGCTTTCCCTTCTGACGTAAAAGCAGCTGTACAGTATGGCGAAAACCTTCAGTTATTAGCTGTTGCGTTGAATACCGTAGGTGCAGTCAGCATCAAACGCACCCATGAGATCCTTTCCGGAGTATTTAACATTCCGATTGCAACAGGAACAATCAGCAGCATGGTAAAAAGATGCGCTGACAGTTGGATCTATGTCAATACTTTGGGCACAAAAAGTTGAACTTTTCTCCCAGCATAACATATGCCGAGAGAATTATTTCTTAGGCTGCTAGAGCCTCATCTTCAACCTGTTGTGGTGTCTTGTAATCAAGAGCACTATGGCGCCTTTTTCGGTTGTAGAATGACTCTATATATTCAAAGAGTGCTGATTTAGCCTCCTCAAATGTGTAATATGTAGTTGTGTATACTTCTTCCTTCTTTAATACAGAATGGAAGGATTCGATGCAGGCATTATCATAGGGGTTACCCTTCCTGCTAAATGAATGTAACATTCCCTGATCCTGTAAATATTTCTCGAATTCTTCACTGGTATACTGGCTTCCTAGTACAGCATTAAATAAATAACTAGTCAAATATCATGTATGGTGCTATACTTATAATATCAACGGAAATGAGGTATCAGTATGGCACACGCACAATCTATTACACTTACAAATGAAGAAGTTTTGTACCTTCAGTCACTCACTCGTCAGCGTACAATTCAAGCGCAGGTAGTTGACCGCGCTAAAATGCTTCTTTATAAAGCACAGGGAGCATCGAATAGCGATATTGCTGAACGTTTAGATGTAAATATAAACACCGTTAAACTCTGTCTTTCCAAGTTCAGGGAAGGCGGTGTACAGCGTGCTCTGTTCGATGACAAACGCAAAGGACGACCTGTTGAAATCACAGATGACGCTATTGCATGGATCATCAGCATTGCTTGCCAGCGTCCTGCCGATCTTGGCTACGCACAGGAACTTTGGACTTTAAAAAATCTTCATCAGTACATCCAAAATCACGCAGAAGAGGCTGGATATTCAAGGCTTACAACTATCACAAAACCAATGGTACAGAAGATACTGAACCAATCCGAAATTAAGCCGTTCAAAATCAAGTATTACTGTGAAAAACGGGATCCTGATTTTGAGACTAAGATGCATGATGTCCTTGTTGTTTACAAACAGGTTGAAATGCAGTTTGACGAAAACGGAGACATCATAGTTTCAACTGATAGTCCAATGATTCATACCATTTCCTGCGATGAAAAGCCGGGAATACAGGCTATTGCAACAACAAGTGATGACCTCCGTCCGACGGAAGGAAACAGCTGTGTATATCGTGACTATGAATATAAACGCCTTGGCACAATGTCTTTAATTGCCGGAATTGATCTTCTCACAGGAATAGCTATTCCTGTTGTAAGTGAAACTCACAAAAGTTCCGATTTCATCTGTCTTCTGAAGAAACTTGATGAAATGTATCCGGAAGGGGATGTTATCAGGATTATCTGTGACAACCATTCTGCACACAAATCAAAGGAAGTGCAGAATTATCTGGCTACAAAGCCAGAAGGACGTTACGTATTTGTGTTTACACCAAAGCATGCATCCTGGCTCAACCTGATTGAATGTTTCTTCAGCAAAATGACAAAACAGATGTTGAAAGGAATACGAGTCAAATCAAAGCAGGAACTGGCGGACAGAATCTATCAATATTTCGATGAAATCAATAAAGAGCCTGTGGTATTTCATTGGACATATAAACTTGATGAAATATCCGAAGAAGAAGCTAACCCCAATATGGCCAGTTAATTATTATTCAATCTACTAGATCACTATGAAGCACTATTCCCGTTGTATCAGGGATATTAAGGCATGCATTCTTTACAGCCTGTGTGGCAAGCTCAGATGTTATATTTTTACCATATGTCCATCCTATGATTTTGCGATCATATAAGTCCATTACGGATGCAAGATAAGTCCATCCTTCATTTACTACATGGATATATGTGATATCAGTTACAAGCTTTTTAAATACTGTATCAGCACTAAAATCACGATTAAGGATATTTTCTTTATCATCAGGAACTGTACCCTGATTCTTTTGGTATTGATACTTTTTAACAACAATGCTTTTAATTTCAAGCTTTTTCATATGACGTTGAACACGTTTTACTGAGCAGTGGATATTTCTATCATTAAGTTCTCTATGGATCTTAATTGCCCCGTAACGTTTCTTAAATTCGTTATATATTGATAATACTTCATTGCTGAATTCCTTATATTCCTGATCTCTTTTTGAAGGAACATGATTTAATGCAGCATAGTAAGTGCTTCTAGGGAATTTAAGTGCAGAGCACATCTGCTTTACAGTATACTTGTCTAAGTTGAAATGGGTTCTCGATTCTGGACAGAAATATCTGGATGAGAATGGAGAGTATCAGATTAACAGCTTTATTACGGATATTGATGACATGCAGAAATTATTGGATCAGATGGAAACTGAACTATAAAATGATAAAATTTATCAATAACACTTTTTTTAATGGAAATCTTATAAAAAAACAGGTATAATACCAACTTAAATGGTAGCTCTTATGGTGTTATGAGCAGCCGTTGACATAAGATGTTATGACAAGATGTCAGGAGGAAAATACTATGTTAGATTTTAAGAAATTCAATGGAAAGCACACAGGAATTTTTGCAGCAGGTGTATTATTTGGAACTGCAGGTATTAAGATTTTATCAAGTAAGGATGCAAAGAAAGTCTATACACAGTGTACAGCAGCTGTTCTTCGTGCAAAGGAATGCGTTATGAAGGTAGCAACCAACATTCAGGAAAATGCAGAAGACATCTATGCAGAGGCACAGCAGATCAATGAAGACAGAGCTGCAAAAGAAGCAGAGTATGAAGATGCACAGGAAGAAGTAAAAGAAGCATCTGAAGAAGCAAATGGAGCAGAAGCAGAATAAAACGAGGCATAGAAAATGAGATTCAGAATTGTACATGAAATCAAGGGTCGTATGCGTATTCACGTAAGCCAGAAGCGAATGTCATACGAAGAAGCTGATACATTGCAGTACTATCTGGAGAGTCAGAGTTTTGTTTTGTCTGCCAAGGTATATGAGCGCAATCAGGACGTGGCGGTATGCTATGAAGGCAGCCGTCAGCAGTTGATTGCGCTTTTGCAACGTTTTCAGTATGAAGAGGTTCAAGTACCGGATACAGTGCTTGCACACTCTGGTAGAGAATTAAACAGAGAATATTGGGATAAGCTGGTAGGAAGTGTAGTTCGCAGAATGGCGGGTAAATGTTTCCTTCCCTACTCTGTCAGAACAGTAATTACTACGGTGAAATCCATAAAATATATCTGGAAGGGCATATGCACACTTGCAAAAGGCAAGATTGAAGTGCCTGTTCTGGATGGTACAGCAATAGCTGTATCAGTATTCAGAGGAGATTTTGCAACAGCAAGTTCTGTCATGTTCCTTCTGGGAATTGGAGAGATACTTGAAGATTGGACTCATAAGAAGTCTGTAGGAGATCTGGCAAGAAGTATGTCTCTGAACGTCAGCAAAGTATGGCTGGTAACAGAAGAGGGCAGAGAGGTACTTGTAGATGCCAATACGATTACTGCAGGTGACAGAATTGTTGTACATATGGGCAATGTAATACCTTTTGACGGGAAGGTATCAGCAGGCGAAGGTGCTGTAAACCAGTCTTCCCTGACCGGAGAAGGATTACCTGTTATGAAAGCAGCCGGAGGATTTGTCTATGCAGGCACTGTCCTGGAGGAAGGCGAGCTTACTATTGAGGTAAAAGAGGTATCCGGTTCAACGAAATTTGAGAAGATCGTAACTATGATAGAGGAATCTGAGAAGCTCAAGTCCTCTGTAGAAGGCAAAGCGGCTCATGTAGCAGATAAGCTGGTTCCTTATACGTTGCTTGGAACAGGGCTGACTTACCTGATTACCCGCAATACGACGAAGGCACTGGCGGTATTGATGGTTGATTTCTCCTGTGCGTTAAAGCTGGCAATTCCGATTGCTGTTTTATCTGCAATCAGAGAAGCGAATGGTCATCATATTACAGTAAAAGGTGGCAAATTCCTGGAGAAAGTCGCACAGGCAGATACAATTGTCTTTGATAAGACAGGAACCCTTACTAAAGCACAGCCTACTGTTGTGGATGTAGTGTCCTTTAATGGACAGCCATCCGATGAACTGCTTCGTACAGCAGCCTGCCTGGAGGAACATTTCCCCCATTCCATGGCAAAGGCAGTAGTAAATGCAGCCTTGGAGAAAGGTCTTGCCCATGAAGAGAAGCATTCTAAAGTAGAGTATATTGTGGCTCATGGAATTTCTTCTTCTGTAGATGACAGCAAGGTAGTGATCGGCAGCCATCACTTTGTATTTGAAGATGAGCAGTGTACGATTCCGGCTGGCATGCAGGAGCGTTTTGACCAGCTGCGTAATGACTGCTCTCATCTGTATATGGCGATTGATGGACAGCTGGCAGCAGTAATCTGTATTGAAGATCCATTAAGAGAAGAGGCAGCAGATGTAATCAGACAGCTTCGCAGTCTTGGACTTACCAAGCTTGTTATGATGACTGGTGACAGCGACAGAACTGCAAGAACCATTGCAGCTAAAGTAGGTGTAGACGAGTACTATTCAGAGGTACTTCCAGAAGACAAGGCAAGCTTTGTGGAGAAGGAAAAGGCTCAGGGAAGAAATGTCATTATGATTGGCGATGGAATCAATGATTCACCGGCGCTTTCCGCGGCAGATGTGGGAATTGCAGTCAGTGATGGTGCTGAGATTGCCAGAGAGATTGCTGACATTACGATTGGAGCAGATGATCTGTCAGAGATCGTAACACTGAAAGAGATCAGTAATGCACTGATGAAACGAATTCACGGCAATTATCGTAAGATTGTTGGTATCAATTCAGGTCTGATCGCACTTGGTGTACTGGGACTGATCCAGCCAACGACCTCCGCATTACTTCATAATACTTCCACTCTGGTTATCAGCCTGGGAAGCATGAAAAACCTGGTAACTGAATAGTTACAAGATATATCAAAAAAAGACACAGACATCAAATTGAGGTGACCCCTTAAATGATGCACTGTGTCTTTTTTGTATGATTTTAACACAAATTAAACTGCGAATCTGGCAAAGCTGAGTTCAAGTCCATCTGCGACTCTGTTACAGATATTAACGGCAGCACTCATGACATCCAGAAACTGATTGTCTTTTGTAATTACTTTAAGCCCACTTGTCTCTTCTACGAATTCTGCATCTTCAACATCAGACAATTCTCTGATTTCCCGTAGAATTTCACTTGCCTCTTTATCAGACACTTTTTTGGATAAACGATAGATTCTTCCCATGACCAATTCTCCTCTCTTTGAAGTGAACAGTAATTAGTTGCTTCTAACCTAACTTGAGTATAGCACTTTTCTGGAAAATATATACAAGGAAATATGAGAATGTTTCTCAATAAAAACAGTTGCTTCACATAAAGAGTTATGCTAATATAACTATGGTTAGAAGAATCTAACTCAAATGAATAAATCATGTGGACTCCTTGCATATACAGTTGAAACTACACACTTCAAGCTGGAAGAAGGACGCTTCACCTTCTAAAGGAGTCCAAATTAACATTGTACAGTTGGTATTTCAACTGTGAGAAAGGCATGGTGAATAGAAATGGACTATTTGCAGATTGAGAAAGTAATCGGTAGAGAGATATTGGATTCGAGAGGAAATCCTACTGTAGAGGCAGAAGTAACACTGGTAGATGGAACAGTTGGAAGAGGTACAGCACCTTCTGGCGCATCTACAGGTGAATTTGAAGCCCTGGAGCTTCGTGACGGAGATAAGTCAAGATATCTTGGCAAGGGTGTGACCAAAGCAGTAGAGAATATTAATACAGTTATATCAGATGCTATTACAGGAATGGATGCATCTGATATTTATGCCATTGATGCAGCAATGATCAAGGCTGATGGAACAAAGGATAAGTCCAGACTTGGTGCAAATGCGATTCTTGCAGTATCTATTGCAGCAGCAAGAGCAGCAGCCATATCTCTGGATATTCCTCTGTATCGTTTCGTTGGCGGTATTTCGGGCAACAGACTTCCTGTCCCAATGATGAATATTGTAAATGGCGGCTGCCATGCACTTTCATCAGGACTGGATGTACAGGAGTTCATGATTATGCCTGTAGGAGCTCCTTCTTTCAAGGAAGCTTTAAGATGGTGCGCAGAGGTATTCCATGCGCTTGCTGCAATTTTAAAGTCCAGAGGACTTGCTACTTCAGTGGGTGATGAGGGTGGCTTTGCACCGGCTCTTAAATCTGACGAAGAGGCGATTGAGACAATCCTTGAGGCAGTTAAGAAGGCTGGCTATGAACCTGGACGTGATTTCAGAATCGCTATGGATGCCGCATCTTCTGAGTGGAAGAGTGAAAAAGGCAAAGGTTATTATAAATTACCAAAGGCTGGCACAGAATATACTTCTGAAGAGCTGATTGAGCACTGGGCAAAGCTTTGCGGGAAATATCCTATTATTTCTATTGAAGACGGTCTGGATGAAGAAGACTGGGAAGGCTGGCAGAAGCTGACTAAGAGACTGGGAGACAAGGTTCAGCTGGTTGGTGATGACCTTTTTGTAACTAATACAGAGAGACTTTCCAAGGGAATTGAATTAGGAGCAGGTAATGCAATCCTGATCAAGCTTAATCAGATCGGTTCTGTATCTGAGACACTGGAAGCAATCAAAATGGCACACAAAGCAGGCTATACAGCTATTTCATCTCATCGTTCCGGTGAAACAGCAGATACAACGATTGCAGATCTGGCTGTAGCATTGAATACCTGCCAGATCAAGACTGGTGCACCTAGCCGTTCTGAACGTGTGGCTAAGTACAATCAGCTGCTCAGAATTGAAGAACAGCTTGGCGACAGCGCTGTATATCCGGGAATCAAGGCATTTAACGTAAAGTAATATTGAAATAAAAGCCTGCTAATAAAAAGTCAATAGTAAAATGAATTATTTTTATGATTGTGATTTTGGGCACAAGTTTTGAACCGCCATATTTGCCGGTTTGAAGAAAAATGAGTTTAGACTTGGTTATTGCTCTAAATTACGGATGCATTCCTTGACCTTGCCGTAATAGATACGCAGGAACTTATTAGCCCCAGCAGTCATGTAAACATAGTAAGGCTTTCCTTCTGCACGCTTCTTGGCAAGAAATTGATATACCTTATCATTTTCAGGAGCTGTTTGAAGCAGTGTAGACATGATTTGAAACAAAGTCTTTCTTAGACGGTTGGAACCGCATTTAGATGCTTTATTACTCTTTGAATTGTGGGTGCCTGACTGATCCACACCTGGGTCTACTCCGGCAAAAGCAGTCAATGCTTCACGATGTGAGAAATTGGAAATATCACCTATTTCTGCTATAAGCTGGGGACCAAAAGTTTTTCCCACGCCATACATGCCCATTACCGTTGCGTATTCGGGCAGAGTAGAAGCAAGTTCATTCATCTTTGAACGTAGTTCTTCTACATGGGAAGAAGCAAGATTAAGCTGCTGAATACTTTGCTGAATAAGCAGTTTATAAGACGCTTCTTTTGGAAAGACAGCAATAAGGTCTTTGGATGCAAGAAATAGTTCCGCTGGTTTTGCTGGTTGGAAATTATAGTGATGCTTTTTACAGAATGCTTGATAGCGTTCCGTGAATGTTTTTAATCCAATTTTGCGGACACAATCCACATGCCAGAATGAGTAAGCATAATCCACCCATTTTTCACTGCCATCATCGCGGACAGGGCTGTCAAAGAGTTTATTGACACCAGGATAGGTATTATCCAATAGTGCAATCAGGTTAGCCTTAGCGGCAACCTTCTGCTTCATGAAGAAGCTGAATTGTGAGTTTAAAGTTTTTAATTGAGTACGTGTATTATCCATACTTGAATACTGTCGCAGTTCTATCCAGTTGTCAAGAGTATAGCGTGCAATCTTCTTCGCATCAGCAGGGTCGGATTTGACTTTGCGGATGGAGTTGTTGCCAAAGTTCTTGATCAGATGTGGATTGACAGCACTGACAAACAAACCGGCTTCAGAAAGAGTTTTTACCACTGGTTCATGGTAACGCCCGGTGCATTCCAAAACAACACGGGTTTCACCTTCCAGACTGCCAATATATTTGGCAAGCTCATCCAGTTCACTGGATGTGTGATTAACATTAAAAGGCTTACGAATAATAACACCTGCTGGTTGCAGGACGGCGACGGTGCTCTTGCCTTTTGATACATCAATACCTACTGCGTTGTACATTCTCGTACCTCCGAAAGTGAATTTGTATGGTGTCCAGCTATTTCTCATTGCTTATTCAATCTCCTGGGGTATCAAACGGACGTGCACAGGGCAGTCCAACCTGCATAAATCGAACGGCTGCAAATGATAGGCTGGCTGACTGGCTTTCATACGGACGTCTATTGAGTCCAAGGAGAATACTGTCAAACCGATACCTCATCATTGTACAGCTTTAGCAATAAGAGGGATAGAACCCAACTGGCTGTTGGGGTATCTAAACCCTACACTTATATATTAGGAGGAGAAAATAAAATGGATAAGATATATGTAGTATATTGGTCACAATCAGGTAATACACAGGCTATGGCAGAGGCAATTGGAAGAGGCATTACAGCAGCAGGTAAGGAAGCTGTTGTGCAGTTCGTATCAGAGGCATCCATTGATGACCTCAAGAACGCTTCTGTCTATGCACTGGGCTGCCCTGCAATGGGTGCAGAAGTACTGGAAGAGTGCGAGATGGAGCCATTTGTAAGCGATCTGGAAGGCTTCGTATCCGGTAAGAATATTGCTTTATTCGGTTCCTACGGATGGGGCGATGGACAGTGGATGCGTGACTGGGTAGAGCGTATGGAAGCTGCCGGAGCCAGGATTGTTGGCGGAGAAGGACTGATGAGCCATGAGACTCCGGATGACAGTGTCCTTGCAGAGTGCGAGAATCTGGGTAAACAGCTGGCTGGAATGTAAACAAGGTGGATTATGCTGGAAAAGGGACTGATTACATATTGTGCGCCAACACTGGCAGGATTGAAGAGTGCGAATCTGTTTAATTACAGAATCCAGACTTCCAGAAAGGAAATCCTGCGGGAAGTTTATGAGGTAAACCGCAAGCTGAATGCCAGAGGAGTCAGAATAGAACCGTTGTTATGGAAAGATACGTTCGTTCTTATTTATGTGTACAGACCTCGTCTTTTGACAAGGGATCTGCACAAAGAAGGTGTGGCACAGCTTCTTATGGAATATGGATATGAAGAATGCAACGTAGATTCCTGTCTGGTGCGGCTTCAGGACAGGCTGTCGCAGGAAGAGGGCTTCCCCCATGAAATAGGAGTATTCCTGGGCTATCCGCTGCAGGATGTGATCGGATTTATCAACCATAAAGGGCAGGACTGTAAATGCTGTGGCATATGGAAGGTCTATTGTGACGAGGATGAAGCAAGAAAGCAATTCTGTAGAATGGAGAGATGTACACAGGTCTATCAGCAGGTCTTTGCAAAAGGCAGAACGATTGAACAGATGACAGTAAATGTATCTTAATGAATAAGGAACAGCATCTTATGAGGGCATGTATTTTGATATGCACATAGGATGCTGTTTTTTGTTGAAGTGACTATAAGAATATGTTAAACTTATTACAGAAAAAAACTAATAATCGAATAATCAGCAGATTTTCCTGCTGAAGATGGGTAAATGATATGGAAGAGATTGGGAGAGAAAAATTATTGGACTTTACCCAGGCGGATATTCTGAAAGCAACAGAAGTTGGCACATGGCTCATTAGATTAGATCCTGAAAGCGGCAGGAATGAGATGTATGCTGATTCGACAATGTTACATATTCTGGATGCTCCGGCTGACCTGAGCCCACAGGAGTGTTATGAACACTGGTACAGCCGTATCGGCCAGGAATATTATGATTATGTGAATCAGTCTGTAGAGAATATGGTGAGAACCGGACGGATTGTACAGCTGCAGTATACATGGCATCATCCGGCAATGGGAGAAGTAAGAGTCAGATGTACGGGAGTACGCAGGGTGAACGGCAATGACGGTATGATCTGCATTGTTGGGTACCATAGGCTTGTGGATAATATGGATGAGACCAGTTTTCTACAGGAGGAGCTTTCCTGCATGGAGATGGAGAATCAGCGTATCCGTGATTTTTATCATGCCAGTCTGTCGGAAGCATTTGCGTATGCAGAACTGGATCTGGAGAAGGGACAGCTCCAGGCAGCAGGTGGTCTCTGGGCAGAGTGCCCATCAAGGTTTAAAGGGAAGGCGAGAGCGTTCTTACAGTTCCTGGTAGAATGTCAACACCAGTATTCGCCGGCGCCTAATGCCAGACATATGTTTATAACCTGTGAGAATGTTGATGAAATGTATCAGAAGATGCTGCACACAGAACGGGGAGTTATCAGATATGTATACAAAAGGCTTGTCATCCGGGACTGGCGCTGGGTACAGCTTATCATATATACATTTAAAGAAAAATATACCCATAATATGTATGCCCTTTTGTATCTGAAAGATATAGATGCAGAGAAGAAGCAGCAGGAGGCTGCACAGATGGATCCCTTAACGGGAGTTTATAACCGGAAGGCCTTTGAAGATAAGGTAATGCAACATATGTCAGACCGCAAGATAGGATGTCAGGGCGCGATTGTTCTGCTGGATGTGGATAATTTCAAAGCAGTCAATGACCAGTATGGGCATCTGGCAGGGGATGATGTACTGAAACATATGGCACGATGCATGAAGAATGTATTTTCTGATATCGGGACAGTGGGACGATTTGGCGGAGATGAATTTTTTATATTGATTGAAGCTGATTATGATAGACCACAGATTAATCAGTATATGGACCGTTTTATTGATAATTTTGTCCATTGGGCAAGCATCCCGATCAGCTGTAGTGCGGGAATTGCCTTTATCAGAGATGGGGCGCCTTCTTACCAGAAAATATTAAGCCTTGCAGATGAGGCACTCTACAGAAGTAAACAGAATGGTAAGAACCAGTACAATTATGCAGAAGAGAAAGCATAATAAGAAAGCATAAAATAAGAATAAGCCCTTTTGTCAGATGAGTGACAGGAGGGCTTATTCTATGCAGGGAGATTAACGTTTACAGATTCGGTCAATGTCTGTAAGCAGTGCGTTGACGTGTTCTTCTTTGGTAGCCCAGCTGGTACATACACGGACTGCACTATGCTGTGCATCTGTCTTGCACCAGAAGCTGAAGGCGTATTTTTCACTGAAAGCAGCCAGTTCTTCATCAGTCAGAATCGGATACTGCTGGTTCGTTATAGAATCATACAGAAGGGATACGTGATGGCTTTCAAAGGCATGACGGATATCCATAGCCAGTTTATCCGCATGAAGTGCGATCTTCTCATAGAGATCATCTGTGAAAAGTACTTCATATTGAATACCAAGCAGTCTGCCTTTTGCCAGCATGGCGCCATGCTGTTTGATGAAATAGCGGAAGTCTTTTTTCAAAGCTGGATTTGTGATAACGACTGCCTCACCGAACATGGCGCCTACCTTTGTGCCACCGATGTAAAAGACATCAGCAAATGTGGCAAGGTCGGGAAGCATAACGTCATTTCCCTCAGCCATCAGACCATATCCGCAGCGCGCACCGTCAACGAACAGGTATAACCCTGCCCTGCGGCATACGTCGCTGATTTCCTGAAGCTCTTTTCTGGAATATAAGGTACCATTCTCTGTAGGCTGGGAGATGTATACCATACCCGGCTGTACCATATGCTCGAAACTGCCATCGTGAATGTGTGCCTCCCATGCTTCGCTGATCTGGGCAGCTGTAATCTTACCGTCTTCGGAGGGGAGAGGAAGCACCTTGTGTCCGTAGCTTTCGATAGCGCCTGTTTCGTGAACATTAATATGTCCGGTTACTGCGGAGAGAACACCCTGATAAGGTCTTAATCCTGCGGCAATGATAGTGGCATTGGTCTGTGTACCGCCTACCAGAAAATGTACATCCACATCTTCTCTATGGCATGCCTTTTTAATCAGTTCTCTTGCGTGTTCACAGTGTGTATCTACACCATAACCGGGAGTCTGTTCTTCGTTGGTCTTAATCAGTGCATCCAGAATTGCGGGATGCATGCCTTCTGCATAATCACATTCAAATCGTATCATCGTATTTTTCCTTCTTCTTGTAGTCTTTTTATACGTTCTCTTTTATAATGCCTTTCAGCACTTCTGCGGATTTCTTTAATTCGCGCAGTTCGGATTCGCTCAGCTCGATAGGAACTACAGTTTCGATACCATTGGCATCTACAACTGCGGGAATACTCAGTACTACATCGTCTAGTCCATACTGACCGGTCATTAGGCTGGATACCGGGAGAATAGACTGTTCATTACGAACGATTGCAGCACAGATTCTTACGACTGCCATAGCGATACCGTAGTAGGTAGCATGTTTTCTTGCAATAATTTCGTAGGCACTGTTCTTGACACTCTCAAATATCTTCTTCATGGATTCCTCATGATTGAAATGTCCACGTAATTCGCAGAAGTCATTGATGGGCAGTCCACCGACTCTTGCATTACTCCAGGCAGCAAGTTCGCTGTCTCCATGTTCGCCGATGATAAAAGCATGGACACTTCGGCTGTCTACACCCAGGTGCTCGCCCAGTTCATATTTGAAACGCCCGGTATCCAGAACAGTACCGGAACCGATTACACGATTGGCAGGATAACCTGATTCTTTCAGGGCGATATAAGTCAGAATATCTACAGGATTGGACACGATAAGCAGGATGCCGCCAAAATCACGTTTCTTAATTTCACCAATGATGGATTTCATGATTCCTGCGTTCTTCCTGATCAGATCCAGTCTGGTCTCATCCGGCTTCTGATTGGCACCGGCGGTAATGACGATGATGGCTGCATCAGAGATATCATCATAACTTCCGGCATATATTTTCATGGGACTGGCAAAAGACATACCATGGCTGATATCCATAGCCTCGCCTTCAGCACGGTTCTGATCTGCATCAATAAGAACCATTTCCGAGAATAATCCGCTTTGCATCAATGCAAAAGCAGAGGAAGAGCCTACAAAGCCGCAACCGATCATTACTACTTTTCTACTGTTTATTATCATAACTCAAACTCCTTTCTTATGGAACCTGTTTATTGGATAATTGCAAATATCTTGTTTACATGTTCAGTATATGATAAATAAAAAGAATAGTCTAGTTATTTTTTTAACAATCTTGTTCTTTTTTTTGCACATGAAAAAGACTTGACTTATGCAATTAGATTGTGTACAATACAAAAGAAAACATTGCGCACAATCTAATTTGAGACGACTTAATCAAAGCCGCCCAAAATTAGAATAAAGAACGATGAAGTGCACACACTATAATGAAAGGTATGGTGACTAATATGGTACACAAAATTGAACAGAATAATATGCAGGATGCCCTGAAGGCTAAGGTAGCAGTAGTGGATTTCTCCGCAACCTGGTGCGGACCCTGCAAGATGCTGGCTCCGATCATGGAAGAGCTTTCTGAGGAAATGGCAGGACAGGTAGAATTCTATAATGCAGATACAGATGAGAATATGGATCTTGCACTTGCGAATAAAGTAACAAGTATCCCTGCACTTTTCCTGTTACGTGATGGACAGATCGTAGACAGAATGATTGGATTCCAGTCCAAGCAGGCGCTTAAAAACTGGATCGGAGGCACACAGTAATGGAATCAGAGTATGATGCCCTGAAACTGAGCAATCAGCTGTGTTTTCCCTTATATGCATGTGCCAAGGAGATAGTCAGGCGCTATAAGCCTTATCTGGATGAGATAGATCTGACTTATACACAATATATAGCCATGATGGTGCTGTGGGAACATAAGCATATTAATGTAAAAGACATGGGAAATTACCTGTATCTGGATTCAGGTACTCTGACGCCGGTTTTAAAGAAGCTGGAGCAGAAGGGGTATCTGACCAGACAACGGGATAAGGATGATGAAAGGGTTCTGAATGTAACCATTACGCAACAGGGTGAAGCATTAAAAGAACAGGCGGTACAGATACCGCGTAAAATGCAGGGCTGTGTTGCTATGGACCCGGAAGATGCGAAAACTTTATACAGGATATTGCACAAAATATTAGAAGCTGCTGTTTAACAAAAACGGCAGCTTCTTTTTATATAAACTTATCCACAATAAAAAGGCACGATCATGAAAAAATAGTGAAAACTGCTTGTTATTTCATATAAATTCATGTAGAATGGTATAAAAGTGGTGGAAAGTGGATGGAAGTGGAATAAAGTGGGAGACAGATATCCACATTTTACTGCAAAACAGAAGAAAAGAAGATTCTGTTTGTGTTGAAGGCGGTGATTGCTATGTTCATGGGCGAATACAATCATACGATAGATACGAAAGGCAGGCTTATCATTCCTTCCAAATTCAGAGAAGCACTTGGAGATGGATTTGTGGTAACGAAGGGATTGGACGGCTGCCTGTTTGTGTATGATAATGCCGAGTGGACAGCTTTTGAGGAGAAGCTCAAAGCATTGCCTATGACGAACAAGGAATCCCGTAAATTTGTACGTTTCTTTCTGGCAGGAGCAGCAGAAGTGGAAGTGGACAAGCAGGGACGAATCCTGATACCCGCTGTACTCAGAGAATTTGCCGGATTGGATAAGGATGTAGTGCTGGTGGGCGTAGCCAGCAGAATTGAAATCTGGAGCAAAGAGAAGTGGGAAGATGCTTCTGAATATGATGATATGGAAGATATTGCAGAGCATATGTCAGAACTGGGACTTACATTATAAAAGGGGGAGCGTACACAATGGAATTCAAACATAAGTCAGTTCTACTGGATGAAACAATAGAAGCACTGAATATAAAACCGGATGGAATATATCTGGATGGTACATTAGGTGGGGGCGGACATTCTTATGAGATATGCCGCAGACTGGGTGATGGAGGCAGACTCATCGGTATCGATCAGGATGAGGCAGCGATAGAGGCAGCGGGTAAGAGACTTGCGGAGTTTGGAGATAAGGTTACGATTATCCGTAATAATTACCGCAATGCCAGAGAGGCACTGGCACAGATAGGAGTAGACAAGGTAGACGGTATTGTTCTTGACCTTGGTGTATCTTCTTATCAGCTGGATACAGTAGAGAGAGGCTTCACCTATAAATATGATACACCGCTGGACATGCGTATGGATCAGCGTCAGAAGCTGACTGCAAGAGACATCGTAAATACCTATTCAGAGCAGGAGCTGTATCATATTATCAGGGATTATGGAGAAGATCAGTTTGCCAAAAATATAGCCAAGCATATTGTACAGGCGAGAGCGGACAAGCCCATTGAGACTACCTATGAACTCAATGACATCATTAAGGCAGCGATTCCAGCCAAGATGAGAGCAACAGGCGGACATCCGTCCAAACGTACTTTTCAGGCGATTCGTATTGAATGTAATCATGAGCTTGATGTATTGAAAGATTCTCTGGATGACATGATAGACATGTTAAATCACCAGGGAAGACTGTGCATCATCACATTTCATTCACTGGAAGACAGAATTGTTAAGAATGTATACAGACAGAAAGAGAATCCATGTACCTGTCCACCGGAATTCCCGGTGTGTGTATGTGGTAAGACACCTTATGGTAAAGCAACACCCAGAAAACCGATTCTGCCAAGTGCAGAAGAGATGGAAGAGAATTCCAGGTCAAAGAGTGCCAAACTCAGGGTATTTGAACGTATTTAAGCCAATATATAGAAAGGCATGGTAATTGATAATATGAGGAGTGCAGGTTCGTCACATGCATCACGTACGAACAGACAAAGATATCAGCGCACAACAAGACAAGTTTATATAGATGGAAATACAGCAAGGAAGCTTCAGCCGCTTCCACAGCAAAGAACAAGAACAACACATCAGGGAACACGGCATAACCAAAAAAGGAGAATGAAAGTTTCTCCCATGAATCTGGGCTATATTTCATTTATGATAGCTTCTGTTCTGGTAGTCTGTGTTGTACTGATGGGCTATATTAATTTACAATCAGACATTACAAACAGGGTTACACATATTTCCAAGATGGAAAGTGAGCTCAATAATCTGAAGCTTGCAAATGATGAGACATATACGAAGATCATGAGCAATGTGGATTTGGATGAGATAAAGAGAATCGCAATTGGTGAGTTAGGCATGAAATATGCCAAAGAGGGGCAGGTTATCACTTATTCAGGAGAAGGCAGCGATTACGTTAGACAATACGGCGATATTCCAGAGTAAAGACAGGTGGTAGCATGGCGAATAAGAATAGAAGACGCTATAAAAAGGGGAAGACATTTAAGAAAATACTTAGAGAAAAGCTGGGAGTCATGATTATTATCATACTGCTGGCTTTTGGTGGTTTATGCGTAAGACTGGTATATATTACCAGAGATAATCAGGAGAGTTATCAGAAGAAGATCCTTACCCAGCAGAGGTATGATTCAACGACATTGCCTTTTAAACGGGGAACCATTACAGACAGGAATGGAACAATCCTTGCAGTCAGCGAAAAGGTATATAATGTAGTGCTTGACTGTAAAGTCATGCTGGATGATGAGAGGAGCAAAGAACCAACGCTGAGCGCTTTGGCAGAATGTTTTGGACTGAGTCGTTCAGATCTGGATGCCTATGTGGAGAACAATCCCAATTCCCAGTATTATGTATTGAAGAAAAGATTGACTTATGATGAGATCAGTCCTTTCCTGGATAAAGAGAAGGAAGTAGCAGCAGAGGCAGCTGAATTTAATAAGACAGCAGACAGTGATAACCAGAAGGGTGTCATCAATGGTGTATGGTTTGAAGAAGAGTACACAAGAAGATATCCCAACAACTCACTGGCGTGTGATGTGATCGGATTTACCGGAACAGATAATAATGGTACTTACGGTCTGGAAGAATATTATAATGATGAATTGAATGGTACGAATGGGCGTGAGTATGGTTATCTCAATGATGATGCTACGCTGGAGAGAACCACGATAGCAGCAGTAGACGGTCATTCCCTGGTATCTACGGTTGATGCAAATATTCAGGCGATTGCAGAAAAATACATCCTGCAGTTCAATGAAGAATACAGGGATGCAGCCAGAGAAGGAGCAGGCTCCTACAATACAGGCTGTATCATCATGAATCCCAACAATGGTGAGATTCTTGCCATGGCAAGTTATCCCAGCTTTGACCTGAACAATCCCAAGGATCTGTCAGCGTACTATACGGAAGAGCAGATTAAGGAGATGCAGGACAACAACACATATTATGATACATTGAATCAGCTGTGGCGTAATTTCTGTATTTCAGATACCTATGAGCCTGGTTCTACGGCGAAGACAATTACGATTGCAACAGGTCTGGAGACTGGTAAGATCACAGGTAATGAGACGTATCAGTGTGCGGGTGGTCTACAGGTAGCGGATCACTATATCAGATGTAATGTGCGTAGTGGACATGGTACTCTGGATGTCAGTGGTGCGCTGGAGCAGTCATGTAACGTAGCACTTATGGAAATGGGCGAAGCCATTGGCGTAAAGACCATGATCAAATACGAGAATATCTTCAATCTGGGATTGAAGACGAATATCGACCTTGCCGGCGAAGCAAGAACAGCTTCCCTTGTATACAATGAGAGTACCATGGGAGAATCAGAGCTTGCAACATCATCATTCGGACAGGGCTTTAATGTAACAATGATTGAAATGGCAGCAGCTTTTTCATCTATTGTAAATGGCGGATATTACTATGAGCCTCATGTGGTAAGCAAGATTACCAATTCTACAGGAGATACAGTGAGAAATATTGAGCCACGGGTACTCAAACAGACTATTTCGGAGACAACTTCAGCGCAGATGCGCCAGTATCTGTATGCGGCGGTTGCAGAAGGAACCGGTAAATCTGCCAGACCGGCAGGATATGCTATCGGCGGCAAGACCGGTACTGCAGAGAAAGTACCCCGTGACCATAAACATTATGTGGTATCCTTTATCGGATGTGCACCGGCGGATGATCCACAGATTGTAATATATGTAGTAGTAGATGAACCGAACGCGGAAGGTCAGGGTCAGGCACATGCTACATTTGCCACAGGAATTGTCAAGAATATTCTGTCAGAGGTTCTTCCTTATATGCATATAGGAATGACAGAAGAAATGACAATTGCAGAGCAGGCAGAAGTGGATGCCATGCTGACTAATTCGATTCAGACTCCATCCACTACAACAGGCGATGGCACTACATCGGGAGATGATACCGCAGCAGGAGATGATACCGCAACGGGTGATGATGCCACAACAGAAGGCAATGCTGCAGCAGGAGACGATACTGCGCAGAACCAGGACGGACAGGACAATGCGGGTTCTTCTACTTATGTGGTAGATCCCAATACAGGGGAATTGATTGATCCTGCTACCGGACAACCGGCAGAGATGGATTATGGCATAGAAGGGGATGATACCTCACAGGATACACAGGATTCTGACACGGCTGTCACAAATCAGTAACCATACTTTAGCGTACATAACCCCATAGGAGAGATAATAAAATTATAATAATCACTTTTATGGGGTTTTTACATGGCTAGAAATAAAACCATACAGAAGAAAAAGACATTTATATTATGTATTCTGACGATTCTGACGCTATGTCTGTTAATGGTGAGACTTGGATTCCTTATGTTATTCTGTTCTGCACATTATACGAAGCTGGCAGATATGCTCCATGAGAGGGAAAGAGATATCAAGGCAGCCAGAGGCAGAATCATTGACAGCACCGGAAGTATTCTTGCAGATAACAGAACTGTATGTACCATATCCGTGATACACAGTCAGATAGAGGATGCAGAAACGGTCATTGAAGTATTGAGCCGGGAATTAGGACTTTCGCAGGAATATGTCAGGAAGCGGGTAGAGAAATATTCAGCCAGAGAGAAGATAAAGAGCAATGTCGATAAGGAGATTGGGGATAAGATCAGGAATCTTGACATGGCAGGTGTTAAGGTGGATGAAGATTACAAAAGATACTACCCTTACGGAGAACTGGCATCCAAGGTACTTGGTTTTACAGGAGCAGATAATCAGGGCATAGTCGGGCTTGAAGTAAAATATGAGAAATATCTGACGGGACAGAATGGGCAGATTCTGACACTTACCGATGCAAAAGGCATTGAACTGGATGGCATGGGAGAGAAACGTAAGGAACCTATAGCAGGCAGTGACCTCTATGTGAGCCTGGATGTCAATATCCAGAAATATGCCACACAGCTTGCCAGACAGGCATATGAGACGAAACAGGCACAAGGGGTGTCGATCATTGTTATGAATGTACGCAATGGAGAGATTCTGGCAATGACAGATGTACCAGAGTTCGATTTGAACGAACCCTATACATTGATTCCTGAAATGACCGCACAGACAGGAGATGAGCCATTATCTTCGGAACAGAAGCAGGAGCTTCTGAATGCAATGTGGAGAAATGGATGCATCAATGATACCTATGAACCTGGCTCTACCTTTAAGATTATTACAGCGGCAGCAGGATTAGAAGCCGGAGTGGTAACTTTGGAAGACAGGTTCAGCTGTTCAGGAGCGATTCTCGTAGATGACAGAAGAATCGGCAGCAACAAGGCAGGAGGTCATGGAGCGGAGTCCTTTACAGATGCGGTGAAGAACTCCTGCAATCCGGTGTTCATTACAGTAGGATTGCGGCTGGGACCGCAGCGCTATTATGATTATTTTACGAAATTCTGCATGAAGCAAAAGACAGGAATAGATCTGCCGGGGGAAGCGGCTACTATTATGCATCAACTGGATAAAATAGGAGAGGTTGAGCTTGCTACGATATCTTTTGGACAGTCGTTTCAGATCACACCGGTGCGGCTTATGGCTACAGTAGCGGGCATTATCAATGGTGGAGACGTAGTAACACCGCATTTTGGTGTGAAAGCTGTGAATGAAGCCAATGGCACGATAGAAGAATTCCAGTATCCGGTCACTTCAGGGATTGTATCACAGGATACCACCAAGAAGATGAGGTATGTATTGGAACAGGTGGTAGAGAGTGGAGGAGGAAAGAATGGATATGTGGAAGGTTATCGTGTGGGTGGTAAGACTGCTACCAGCCAGACACTGCCCAGAGGCACAGGAAGGTATATAGCGTCTTTTCTTGGATTTGCACCGGCGGATGATCCACAGGTCATGGCAATTGCAATTATCAATACGCCACAGGGTACTTACTATGGAGGACAGATTGCAGCACCTGTGATACGTCAACTTTTTGAAAATATTCTTCCGTATTTAGAGGAAAAGGGTTATACTGAATCCTGTAATGACAGACAATGAAATGAGGAGGCACATTATGATAGATTTAACAGGTAAAAGCGTCCTGGTAGTAGGCGCAGGCATTAGTGGAATTGGTTCGGCAACACTTCTGGAGGAGAAGGGTGCACTTCCAATCCTGTATGATGGCAATGAGAAATTAACAGAAGAAACTGTACGTGAGAAATTACCCAAGGGAAGTCACGCAGAGATTGTACTTGGGGCTTTTCCAAAGGAGCTTGCGCAGCGTATTTCACTGGCTGTATTAAGTCCCGGGGTACCCACAGATCTGGATTATGTTCTGTATCTGAAAGAGCAGAAGATTCCTGTATGGGGCGAGATAGAGCTGGCATACAATTATGGAAAAGGCAGAGTTATTGCCATTACCGGAACCAATGGTAAGACAACAACTACTTCTCTGGTAGGACAGATTATGCAGGAATACCATGAGAATGTCTATATAGTAGGTAATATTGGTAATCCCTATACACAGGCAGCACCATTGATGGATGAGGATACCGTATCTGTAGCAGAGATATCAAGCTTCCAGCTGGAGACGATTGAATATTTCCATCCACAGGTATCTGCAATCCTGAATATTACCCCGGATCATCTGAACAGACATCATACCATGGAGAATTATATTGCAGCCAAAGAAGCAATTACAATGAACCAGACGAAGGATGATTACTGTATTCTGAATTATGAGAATGCATATACCAGAGAATTTGGCGAGAAGAGATGTCCGGCGACTGTTGTATTTTTCTCATCGGCAAGAAGACTGGATAATGGACTTTTCTATGAAGGAGAGGACATCTATCTTGCAAGAAACGGTGAAGCACAGAGACTATTAAATGTGAAGACGGATATGAATCTTGTCGGTGTCTGCAATATTGAGAATGTTATGGCGGCGATTGGAATTGCAACCAGTGCAGGCGTACCAATGGAGAATATTTTAAGTACTATTAAACGATTCAAGGCTGTAGAACACAGAATTGAATATGTAGCAACCAAGAACGGTGTTGTATATTACAATGATTCCAAAGGTACGAATCCTGATGCAGCAATCCAGGGTATCAAGGCAATGGATCGTCCTACCGTACTGATCGGTGGAGGCTATGATAAAGGCAGCGAGTATGATGAGTGGATCGAGAGCTTTGATGGTAAAGTAAAGAAGCTCGTACTGCTTGGACAGACCAGAGAGAAAATTGCAGAATGTGCAAGAAAACATAATTTCCAGGATATCTGTTTTGCAGATACATTTGAGGAAGCAATGGATATCTGTGTAAAAGAGGCAAAACCGGGGGATGCAGTATTATTATCTCCTGCATGTGCAAGCTGGGGAATGTTCCCTAACTACGAAGTGCGTGGCAAAATGTTCAAGGAATATGTAAATAAACTTGGGGAGTGATAGGGTGGCTCAATCAAAGAAAAAGAAGAGAAAAGAAGGGCACAGCCTGGACTATGTACTGCTGACTGTAGTATTGTTCCTTGTAGGTTTTGGATTGCTGATGATCTATTCAACCAGTTCCTATGAGGCAAGTGTGGATTATGGAGATGCGGCTTATTATCTGAAGAAGCAGCTCTTTTCCACGATTCTGGGATTTATTGTGCTGGCTTTTATCTCCAGAGTTCCATATCAGGTCTGGAAGAGATTTGATATGGTCGCCCTGGTTGGTTCCATTGTTTTGATAGTTCTGGTATTGACGCCTCTTGGTGTAACCAGAAACGGTGCTACGAGATGGCTGGATTTAAAGATAGGTCTGACCTTGCAGCCTGCGGAGGTTGCCAAATTGGGTATCATTATCTACCTGGCGAGTATTATCACGAAGCTGGGCAGGAGTCTGAGAACCTTTAAGGGATTTATGATTTTCATTATTCCGCCTACTTTTGTTGCCGGTCTGATCTATGTCATCACGGATAACCTGAGTTCAGCGATTATCATTATGGGAATTGCGGTTGCTATGCTGTTTGTAGCGATACCTGATTATAAGTACTTTATTATCGCAGCTGTAGCTGTTCTTGCATTGGCAGGAGCAGTTGTGGTCTTCGCATCAGGTAATGATGTAACTGCGTTCCGACTGGTGCGTATCAAGGCATGGCTTGACCCTGAATCCTACAGTACAGACAGAGCATTCCAGACCCTGCAGGCATTGTATGCCATTGGCTCCGGCGGTATCTGGGGTAAGGGGCTTGGACAGAGTATGCAGAAGAGAGGCTTCCTGCCAGAATCCCAGAATGATATGATTTTCTCTATTATTTGTGAAGAACTGGGGCTTTTTGGAGCGTTGGCAGTAATCCTGCTGTTCGTGGTACTGATCTGGGGTTGTATGGTCATTGCCAATAATACCATGGATCAGTTCGGTTCTCTGTTGGCGGTAGGCGTTATGGCACATTATGCAATTCAGGTTATTCTGAATATCGCCGTTGTAACCAATACAATACCAAACACCGGTATTACATTGCCATTTATCAGTTATGGTGGTTCGTCCACACTGTTTCTTCTGGCAGAGATTGCGATTGTACTGAATGTCAGTAAAAGTGCCAAGGCATAAGTTGTATCATTGGACAGCTGTATTACATATAATAAAATAAGTTATGTAGCTGTATGGTGGGACTATGGTGGTATCTTCTAATATTCCAATTCAGATAAAAGGTGGGAATCCACTACAGGGAAGGGTGAGGATACAGGGCAGTAAGAATGCATCCCTTCCTGTTCTGGCAGCCACGTTGTTGATTGCAGGACAATGCACACTGGATAATTGTCCACAGATCATGGATGTAGTGTGCATGCAGAAGCTGTTGGAACATGCAGGATGCCAGGTAAAAAGGACAGACCACCGTATGACAGTGAATGCAGAGCATGTAAGAGAACACCGGCTGCCAGGAGAATATGTAGGCAGAATGCGTTCATCAGTGATTCTTATGGGCGCACTGCTTGGAAGAGTCGGTCAGGTAGGAATTGATTACCCCGGAGGCTGTGTTATTGGTGAACGTCCTATAGATCTTCATCTGATGGCACTGGAGAAGCTGGGGGCACAGATTACGACAGAGGGTAATTATATTTATGCCAGAACCAGTGGATTGCGGGGAGCCAGAATTACATTTCCCATATACAGTGTAGGCGCTACACAGAATGCACTGCTTGCCGCAGTAACCGCGCGTGGCACTACCATATTGGAGCATGCATCCAGAGAGCCTGAGATTACGGCACTGTGCGAATTTCTCAATTTAGCAGGTGCTCAGATAGAAGGGATTGGCACGGATACACTCATCATTGATGGGGTGGATGCCTTACACGAAGTGGAATACCGCATGATTTCAGACAGAATTGTGGCGGGGACATATCTTTTTGCCACGATGACTGCCGGAGGACGGATCATACTGGAAGATGCACCTGTATCCCATATGGAATCCGTGCTGCAGGTGCTGGAGCAGATGGGGGCCTCAATCATTACATGCACAGACCGGCATACGATGCTGTTACAGGCACCGGAAGAGGCGAAGAATCTACCTCTGGTTGAGACAGCGGTATATCCCGGATTCCCTACTGATCTGCAGTCGCCTCTGATGGCAGCCGCCTGTGTAGCAAGAGGCAGACTGATACTGCGTGAACGTATCTTCTCCGGGAGATTTAAAATCATCGAAGAATTGTGCCGGATGGGGGCAAGAATCATTCAGACACAGGACTGCGCGGTGATTGAAGGCGGACGTCTGCTGGAAGGACGCAATGTCATAGCCAGGGAGCTGCGTGGAGGTGCGGCGCTTTTGATTGCCGGACTGGCAGCAGATGGAATTACCACTGTAAGTGATACCATATACATACGGCGGGGATATGAGAATATTACAGGAGATTTGAGGAATCTTGGGGCTGTGATCGGCGAAGTAACCACAATAAGCAGATAACGGGTGGAAGCGTTTTTGCACATGGGGTTCTGAATAGTTATAAATAAGAATGATAAGGAAAGGAAGGGCGATGACCATGAAACAGACAGCGGATATGGAATATATACCACATCTGCAATTAAAGATACGTCTGATCACCGGGCTTGGTATTGTAACATTACTGCTTTCTATCGTCCTTTTCCTGTCCTATCACTATGCAGTGCGTCAGGTGATTGTGGAGGGTAATAAGCATTACTCGGCACAGGAGATACAGGCAATGGTACTGAAAGGATATTTTGGGGACAACTCCCTTTATCTGTCCCTGAAATACAAGAATAAGGAGATCAAGGGAATCCCTTTCATTGATACCATGGATGTCATTATTGTATCTAATGATACGATAAAGATCAGCGTATATGAGAAAGCCCTGGCAGGATATGTGGAATATCTGGGCAGATATATGTATTTTGATAATGACGGTATGGTGGTAGAGGCTGCCAAAGTACCTACACAGGGAATCCCGCAGGTTACAGGTCTTACATTTGACCATATTGTCCTGTACGAGAAGCTGCCTATAGAGAATGATCAGATTTTCCAAAATATACTGACGATTACCAAGCTCCTGAATAAGTATGATGTTATCTGTGACAAGATACAGTTCGATGCTTCCTACAATGTGACACTGGGGTATGATAAGGTAAAAGTCAATATAGGTAAACTGGAGAACCTTGATGAGAAACTGATGCAGCTTCCTTATATATTACCATCACTGAAGGGTGAGAGTGGTACTCTGGATCTGCAGAATTACACCCAGGAGAGCAGAAGTGTTTCCTTTGAAAGAGATTAAAGGCATAAAATTAACATAATTAATTGAAAGAATAGAAAAAAATGTTGATTATTTGCCCAAAAAATTATATGATAAATTAGATATGTATTATGTGACTGAAAGAGCATAAATAGTTGCATGGAGTAAGAATTGTGAAGGAGGAAGAATTGTGAAGGAAGAAGGTTTGAATCTCACGATTCATGATAAAGATGAAGCAGGTCCTGTAGCAAGAATTATTGTTATAGGTGTTGGTGGCGGCGGAAATAACGCAGTCAACCGAATGATAGATGAAAATATTACTGGTGTTGAATTTATTGGAGTAAATACAGATAAACAGGCATTACAGCGTTGTAAGGCTCCTAAGCTGTTACAGATCGGCGAGAAGCTGACCAAGGGACTTGGAGCAGGCGGTGTACCTGAGAAGGGCGAGAAGGCTGCTGAAGAGAGCTCAGAAGAGATTCAGGAAGCAATCAAGGGTGCAGACATGGTATTCGTTACCTGTGGTATGGGTGGCGGAACCGGTACAGGAGCAGCTCCTGTAGTAGCGTCCATTGCTAAGTCCATGGATATTCTGACGATTGGTGTTGTAACCAAGCCTTTCCGTTTCGAAGCCAAGAAGCGTATGACCAACGCACTCAGCGGTATCGAGAAGCTGAAAGAGCATGTAGATACACTGATCGTCATTCCAAACGAGAAGCTCCTTGAGATCGTGGACAGAAGGACAGGCATGGAAGAGGGCTTGAAGAAGGCAGATGAAGTATTACAGCAGGCTGTACAGGGTATCACAGACCTGATCAATGTACCTTCCCTTATCAACCTGGACTTCGCAGATGTGCAGACAGTCATGAAGGACAAGGGTATTGCACATATTGGTATTGGACATGGCAAGGGCGAGAACAAGGCTGCTGATGCAATTAAGATGGCAGTAGAATCACCGCTGCTTGAGACAACCATCAAGGGCGCGACAGATATTATCCTGAATGTTACCGGTGATGTCAGCTTATATGATGCCAATGAAGCGTCTACATACATCGAAGAACTTACAGGTGATGATGTGAACGTTATCTTTGGTGCTACAGAGAACAAGGATATGCAGGACAGCTGTACAATTACTGTAATTGCTACTGGCTTAGAGCAGAATGCAGCGAACTCTCCATTCAACAAGTTAAACAATATAGGCAGCGGCTTTTCAGTGAAGCCTGCAGCCACGATTACCAAGACCAAACCGGTTACACCGGGAGTTAATGTAATTCCTTCACAGAATCCGGGTACAGTACCTACCAGACCTTTCCCTGGTATTCAGAGACCTTCAGAATTAAGAAGCAATGTTGAGGAGAAATCCCTTGATATTCCAAGCTTCCTGAAAAAAGGAACAACACAGCAATAAGTGAACGCAGCCAATGGCTGCGTTTTTTGTCGATAAATAAACCTTCTTTTAACCCTTGCTTTGACAAAATAAGCAGGGGCTTTTTAGTATACTTAGTTCGTTCAGCGAGGAAGAGAGGTGGTTGAGGATTTATGTATTATATCTGGATGTATACTTTCTGGAAAATGTGCTGTTAAACCTGGTCCTGCTGATATTCACATTGATTCTTACAGGCAGACGTATTCGCTTCATAAGACTTCTGAGTGCATCACTGATAGGGGGAATGATGGCGATTCTGCCAATCATATTACGGCTTCGTTACGGTATCGCATATATTTTGCTGATTTTGCTGACAGGATTGCTTGTGATTACAATTGCATCGGGAATGAGGAGTATGTCAGAACAATGGACAGCAATGCTGCATTTCTATGTAATGTCTTTTGTCTGGAATAGATTATTTACAGGATTGGAACGAATACTGGGAACGAAGTATACTCTGTGCGCAGCCATTGTAACAGCGATCATGGGAACTGTGTCGGGTTATCTGTATGAAAGAAAACAGATTGTGAAAAAACAGACAATCTACGATGTAGAAGTGGCACAACAGGGTAGAAAGCTGACTTTAAAAGCGCTGCTGGATACAGGAAACGGATTGAGAGAGCCAATCAGTGGCAGACCGGTATCTATTATAGAAAGGGATGTCTACGACACTTTGTGCCATCAGACGATACAGGAACGATACAGAGTGATTCCATATCACAGCATAGGAAAAGAACATGGGATATTGCAGGGGACGGAGGTAGATGAATTGATCATCTGGAGAGAAGATGAGCCATATGTGCAGAAGAAAGCAGTCATTGCATTGTATGAAGGAAAGCTCTCAGGGAATGGAAGCTATCAGATGATACTGCATACAGGTCTGCTATAAGAACAGGAGAGAACGAACAGGAGGAAATGATAAATGATTTTGAAGGTATATTTACCCGGACGTATGAAACTTTGCCTGGGCAGAAAGGATGCCGGCGTATTAAGTGGACGTCAGGAAATCCATTATATAGGAGGAAGCGAGATTCTGCCGCCACCGCTGGAGAGCGTGGAAGAAAGTGAAGCAATCAATGACCTGGATACAGAGGCTGCTGAAGAGGCAAGGTCGATCTTGATAGAGCATAATCTGCGGCTTGTGGTGTATATTGCCAAGAAATTTGATAATACAGGAGTCGGAGTAGAAGACTTGATTTCAATCGGAACGATAGGACTGATTAAATCAATCAATACCTTTAACCGTGATAAGAACATTAAGCTGGCAACTTATGCTTCACGTTGCATCGAAAATGAGATTCTTATGTATCTGAGACGTAATAACAAAACGAAAATGGAGGTGTCCATTGACGAACCTCTTAATGTAGACTGGGATGGAAATGAACTGCTGCTGTCAGATATCCTGGGAACAGATGAAGATGTTATTTACAAGGATCTGGAGACCGAGGTAGAACGTAAACTGCTGCGTAAGGCAGTGGCGAAGCTGGGAGAGCGGGAGAGAACGATCATCCAGCTCAGATTCGGATTGGGAAGCCCGTATGGGCGTGAGATGACTCAGAAGGAAGTGGCTGACTATCTTGGAATATCACAGTCGTACATATCCAGACTGGAGAAGAAGATCATGAAGCGTCTCAAGAAAGAGATGGTAAAAGAATAGGGGTAACATAGTCTGAGGGATTGCCGGATTTCACTGGTATTTACATATGTCTGGAGACAGGCATGGAAATAGGAGGAGAAATCATGGCAATCAGTAAAGTAGAAATATGTGGGGTAAATACGTCAAAACTTCCGGTGCTCAATAACGAAGAGAAAGAAGCATTGTTTGCCAGAATAGAGCAGGGAGATAAAGAAGCCAGAGAGACTTATATCAGAGGCAATCTGCGGCTTGTATTAAGCGTGATCAAGCGTTTCTCACAGTCCAATGAGAATGTGGACGATCTGTTTCAGATAGGCTGTATAGGACTGATCAAGGCTATTGATAATTTTGATTCCAGCCTGGAGGTAAAATTTTCCACATACGCAGTTCCCATGATCATGGGCGAGATCAGAAGATTCCTGAGGGACAATAATGCAATACGTGTCAGCAGGTCATTGAAGGATACTGCGTATAAAGCCATATATGCAAGAGAGAACCTGACAAGACTACATTCCAAAGAACCTACAATTGTTGAAATTGCGGCAGAAATCGGCATACCAAAGGAAGACATTGTGTATGCGCTGGATGCAATTCAGAATCCGATGAGCCTGTATGAACCCGTGTATACAGAGGGGGGAGATACCCTGTATGTGATGGATCAGATCAGTGACAAGAAGAGCCGTGAAGAGAACTGGGTAGAGAATATATCCCTTAGTGAAGCTATGAAGAGATTAAATGAGAGAGAGAATGAAATTATAACGCTGCGATTTTTTGAGGGAAAGACCCAGATGGAAGTTGCTGAATCCATAGGCATATCACAGGCACAGGTATCCAGACTTGAGAAAAATGCTCTGACAATTATGAGGAAATATTTGATGTAGCAGAAAATATAATCTATTGACTTGCAATTAAAAACAATTTACAATAGACATATGTAGTCAAGTCATGTATGGATATGCAGAAGGATAAAAAATTGTATCAAATATGCTTATTTATAAGCATATTTGATACAATTTATATGGCGAAGTAACCACATAAGCAAAAGTAAAGCATCAAAGATGCGATTTTGCGCATGGGGTTCGGAATAGTTACGATTTTGGAAAATACTAAACAGGAGATCCCTATGAAGATATATGCATCCAGGGTAAGAGACATAGAAGAGAAAGAGTATGAGGATATTTTCTCTATGTTAGACAGCAGTAGAAGGGATAAAATACATAGAATGAAGAACAAAGCAGAACGCAACAGGAGCATCATGGCAGGGCTTCTGCTGCGTTATGCCTTTTTGGGAGAAGGATATACCACACAGGATTGGAAGAAAGTACAGATAGAACAGGGAAAATATGGAAAGCCCATATTAAAGGGATATGTTGGGCTGCATTATTCTCTTTCACATTCGGGAGACTGGGTTCTATGTGGCATGGACAGTGAACCGATAGGGGTAGACATACAACAGATGCGTCCGTACCGTATGGAGCTTGCTGCAAGATTTTATCATGAAAATGAGTATCAGCGCCTGTGTGCGATTACAGATGAAGAAGACAGATGCAGCCAGTTCTATCAGATGTGGGCAGCGAAGGAAAGCTATGCGAAGCTGACCGGCAGAGGAATCGGCGGTGGGATTGACAGATATGTGACAGAAGAAAATTATGGGCGGATAACTGACCGGGAGACGTTGGTATCTGCTTTTATGAAGATATATCATACCATTTCAAATCATATAGTGAGCGTAAGTTCATATCAGGATGAATTTACGCAGCAGATTATGATGATAACAGATAACGAATTGCGGAACATGGAGTAGTACAACCCGCAGAACCGGGAACAGGTGAAGAAAGGCAGGGTAAATACGGTAAGATGGAGAATGGGAAAAATATCATTAAAAAGGGCGAGGTAATATTTGCACAGGGGGATACGGTAAGCCACATAGGAATCGTGCTAGCAGGAAAAGTGCTGATGCAGAACGAATGGATGAGACTGGTGAGAAATCAGGGTTCTTTTATTGCATTAAATGACTGGAACCGGGATACCTATGGGGCTTCCTATACAACACTGGAAGATTCGGTTATCTACATGCTTTCCGTATCCGGCGAGGAGACTTTGCATAATGTGATTACCAAGAGTGATGATTACAGGGCAATCATGGTATCTTCGCAATTCCATTATATAACAGACATGGCGCACCTCCGTGAGGATCTGCACATGCGTGCCAGCCGTTTATATGAGTTTGCCAAAAGAAGCTATCAGGGGTATAAAAATCTGTGCATGGCAATCGGAGTATCCCCTCTTATCATTGAAGAACTGGATGAGCTGGAAGAGTGTGAATACCAGATGGAAATTAATGAAGACCGACTGGGCTATTATGCAGAGGCAGCAGGGATTCCTTTAAATGTCCAGAAAGCATACTATTCTTATAGCGAAGAGATGGTAAATTTCATTGTGCTAGAGATTGCGGCTGTAGTAGACGGCTTTAAAGTAGATTGCATTACGCTGATTAAATATATACATAATCTTCTTTCTTATATAGTGGGAAGAAAGGACCATAATCTGTTTGATTATGCCTGTGCACAAGGCCGTGAAATGAGAAGAAAAGGCGATGTCCCAAAGGAAATGCAGGGATTGCTGGAAGAGATTCTTGGGGAAGTTAGTTTCCAATATCAGGAGCTTGGCAGGCATATGGACATACCTGATTGGGATCTGAAGGCTAAGAAAGCAATCATAGGAGAGATTATCTCCAAGGAAATGACCGAGACAGAACAGAAGTCAAAAGAAGAAAAAGAGGCAATGATCCGCAGATCTGTACTTTCATTGAAGAATTCTCTGGAACAGGTTGTCCAGTATGCAGCATATGATGAACAGAAGATAGAAGTATTGCGTGCAAATATGGATTATCTGGTGAAAGCACCGGATAGACTGTCTGTAGAAGATGATGTGAAGAAAGCCAAGAAAACGATCACGCCAATGGTATTTGAGTTATATCTTGCGTGCTTTAGAAAGGTATGTGAAGGTCTGATTGTGCCTCCTAAGGCAGTAGAGTTGTTCCTGAACTTTGGAATGCTGGATGAACGGCTGCTGGAACAGGAGCATCTGGAATTTCTGTGTGGAATTGAAGAAGAGGAAGACGAAGGTCCGTGCCATGTATTTACGCTGTGTGAGTGGCTCAAGGCAATTCACGATGGACAAAGAGAACCTTCCAAGAGTGAATTTGACGAAGATTATATTGAAAACCTGCGCTCCTTGAAGAAACAAGGTGAGATTACAGAACAGCAGCAGAAGGCTCTGACCAATAACATGGACAAGCGTGTGGAATACGAAGTCATGAATATGATGAAGAGTAATATGCGTGTGCTATATGGACAACCAACAGCATACATGCCTGTCTTGTATAAAGAAGCAATATATGGTTATCTGGATAAGATTCTGGTGACTAAGAAGAGAATTAATGAAAGCGTGCAGAATCTCATGAAGATTGATTATTCTGTCTTCTACAGAGAAGTACTGTATTCCAATGTAGAACTGAAGATTAATCATGAGTCCTGCATGAAGAATGTATATCCTGATGTAATCCTATTCCCGTTATCCGGTGTCAATGCATCTATGTGGCAGGAAGTAGGAGGCAAGAATAAGGCTACTCCGGGAAGATTTGTTTTCCCGATACTTTCCAACACCAATATAGATGATATGATGGTGAAAATGTTCGGAAGATTCCGTTGGGAGCTGTGCAGATGTATACAGGGTATGCAGTGGAATGATATTAAGGTTAAATCACTGACCTCAGAATATATGGATTATATCCAGTTCTACCGTAAGAACAGGGACCTGTCTGATGAGGCACGTGAGAAGGTGAAGATGCAGATTCAGAAGGGACGTAACAATTCCCGTGAAATATTCCTGATTGATTATGAAGCGTGGGTAAAGAGTGAGTCCAATGGTTCCATGAAGATGAATAAAGTAGCAAGAGAGATTCTGGCTACCTATTGTCCTTTTGAGAAGACCCTGCGTCAGAAGCTGGAAACACAGAGACCTTATGAAGCTGCCATGGCACGTTTTGGAAGAAATTCCATGAAGAAGAAACAGGAATTTGAATTGCGTATCAAGGCAATCCAGAGAGAGACCCCGGATGTACCGCAGGAGATTCTCGATACGTATCATTTCTACGCAGATTTATAAAATCAGTAATTATTAAGAACCCCATGCGCAAAATCGCATCTTCAATGCTTTCCTTTTGTGCATGGGGTTACTTTGTCATATATATTGAGTCAGAATAGTTACAAAATAACTAAATGAACGGATTAACCGACTGACTGTGATTCGGAAGCTTCCTGGCTGGATTCAGATTCAGAATGCTCAGATGAAGCCGCATCACCCTGCTCCTGTGATTCGGGAAGTAGGATTGTTACTTTCTCAATACGATTCTGGATAACTTCTGTAGCTGTCAGGATAATGCCATCTTCTGTAGTAACTGTTTCACCCTGAGAAGGGAAGCGGTCCAGAAGTCCGATGATAATACCACCAATAGAATCAAAATCCTCAGAATCAAAGGAAGTACCAATAGCATCATTGATATCAGATAATTTCATGCTTGCATCTACCAGATAGGTATGGTCATCTACCTGCTGGATCAATTCATCCTCATCCTCATCATATTCATCACGAATCTCACCAACAATTTCTTCCAGCAGGTCTTCGAGAGTGATCATGCCGACTGTTGCACCATATTCATTCAGGACAAGTGCAACATTTGCTGTGATATTCCGCATTTCCAACAGAAGATCTGCAGTTTTCTTATATTCATATGTATAATAGGCTTCTCTCATGATATCACGTATCTTGAACATACGCTTATTGGACACCAGAAGAAAATCCTTTACATTAATGATACCAATAATATTATCACTGTCATCTTCATAGACAGGAATACGTGTGTACATGGATTCCTTGAACAAAGTCAGCAGTTCGTTATAGCTTGCTTCCACATCAATGGTAGTCATATCAATTCGCGGAATCATGATATCCTTGGCAACAGAATCGCTGAAATCGAACACATTGTAGATCAGCTTCTTCTCTTCCTGCTCGATGACACCGTCTTCATGGCTGACATCCACATAAGTCTTCAATTCTGTTTCTGTCATCATGGCACGTTTGGATGAATCTATATGTAACAGCTTCAGAAGAAATCCGGAGAGCTTATCTATAATGAAAATAATCGGAGTGAGTACCTGCATCAGAAAGTAGATTGGACTTGAATAAGCAAGGGCAAGATTCTCATTATTGTACATAGCCCAGGTCTTTGGGACAATCTCGCCAAAGAGCAGGATCAGCAATGTCAGGACACCTGTTGCAATACCAACAGCAGCGTTGCCCCAGATGCGGATAACGAGAGAAGTCATCAGGGAAGATGCACTGATATTTACAATGTTATTGCCAATCAGTATTGCACTGATCAATTTGCTTTTTTTGTCCAGAATCTTTTGTAATGTTAAGACTTTTTTCGTGGGATTCTCCTCTGCCATGGAACGGACCTTCACGAGACTCAGCGTTGTCAATGCTGTTTCGGCAGAAGAAAAGAATGCAGAAAGCATGATTAGAACTACAAGAATACAAAGTTGTATGACACCAGCGGTATCCAAAATAATAACCTCCTTATGGTTAAAAAATAAAATATAGTTTCTTCTGCAAATATCAGGATTACGGTTCTGAATAGATGCAGTATACGCATAGATTATATCAGTATTGAATTGTAAATACAATAAAGAAACTATAAAATATCAGGGGGTACATCATGAAATATGAAAGAATACTGGCGCTGTTAAAATGTCTGCTGGGGGCTTATGTGATAACGGGACTGTTGCTTTTGCTTACTGCGGGGCTGCTCTATAAGTGTGATCTGAGTGAAAGGATGGTAGATATTGCGATTATTGCAATCTATGTCATTTCCTCACTTCTGGCAGGGCTATTCTATGCCAAGGGAGCAAAAAGCAGGAGATTCCTGTGGGGAATGGGGGCAGGGACGGCATATTTCCTTATTATATGTGTATTATCGATTGCCATGGAGCCGGATTTTACCCCCATATCCAATTCAAGTATTACAACATTGCTTATCTGCCTCGGCAGCGGGATGCTGGGAGGAATGCTGGGGTAAGTAAAAAAATATAAGAAAAGTACTTTTCGATATGAAAAATATATGCTATACTACATTAAGTATAAATTCGGTCGTTGAGACACACAATGATAGGAGGCTTTATTTATGAAGCATATTAAGACTTTAAACACTAGAGATTACAAGGAATCCATGAAGAAGGGCGGATGTGGCGAGTGCCAGACATCATGTCAGTCAGCATGTAAGACATCCTGTACAGTAGGTAATCAGAGCTGCGAACAGACTAAATAAGTTCCAGTATAAAGAATCGCAATAACAGATGAAATAAGCAGCGATGATGAGTCGCTGCTTATTGTGCGTAACTAAGGGATATAGGAAACGCATACCTGGTAGGAAAGGAAAGAAAGAATTGATACATCAGTATAAAAATAACGGATTCAATATCGTATTGGATGTGAACAGCGGTGCCGTTCACGTGGTTGATGATGTTGTTTATGACGTAATTGCTTCTATGGTGGAGAATCATATGGAGCAGGATACCTGTGATGCAGCTTATGATAAGCTGGCAGCTTCCAATATGCCATATGATCAGGCACAGATTAAGGAAGCATTAGAAGAGATATACGAATTAAAAGATGCCCAGATGCTCTTTACAGACGATATCTATGAGAAGAGCATTGAAGCTTTCAAAAATAGAGAGACTGTTGTCAAGGCGCTGTGCTTACATATTGCGCATGATTGTAATCTTGCCTGCAAGTACTGTTTTGCAGAGGAAGGTGAATACCATGGCAGAAGAGCACTGATGAGTTTTGAAGTAGGTAAGAAGGCACTGGATTTCCTGGTAGCCAATTCAGGTAACAGAGTGAATCTGGAAGTAGATTTCTTCGGTGGAGAACCACTGATGAACTGGCAGGTAGTAAAAGACCTGGTCGCTTACGGAAGAAGTCTTGAAGAGCCACATCATAAGAAGTTCCGTTTTACACTGACTACAAATGGTGTACTTCTTAACGATGAGATTCTTGAGTTTGCCAATAAGGAAATGGGCAATATCGTATTAAGTATAGACGGAAGGAAAGACATCCATGATATGATGCGTCCTTTCAGAGGCGGACAGGGAAGCTATGACATGATCGTTCCCAAGTTCCAGAAGGTAGCAGAGAGCCGTAACCAGACCAATTATTATGTACGTGGAACATTTACACGTCATAATCTGGATTTTGCAGAGGATGTCTGTCACCTTGCAGATCTGGGATTCAAGCAGATCTCTGTAGAACCGGTAGTAGCACCTCCTACAGAAGAATACGCTTTACAGGAAGAAGATATTCCACAGCTCCTTGCAGAATATGACAAGCTTGCAGCTGAAATGCTCAGACGTCATAAGGAAGGAAAAGATTTCAATTTCTTCCATTTTATGATAGATTTACAAGGTGGACCATGCGTATACAAACGTTTATCCGGCTGTGGTTCGGGAACGGAGTATCTGGCAGTGACTCCATGGGGGGATTTCTATCCATGCCATCAGTTCGTTGGCAATGAGGATTTCCTGATGGGTAACGTAGATACAGGTATTACCAATACTAAAATACGCGATGAATTCAAATGCTGTAACGTATATTCCAAAGAAAAATGTAAGAACTGCTTTGCAAAATTCTATTGCAGCGGAGGATGTGCAGCCAATTCTTATAATTTCCATGGAAATATTCATGATGCTTATGATCTGGGATGTGAATTACAGAAGAAGCGTGTGGAATGTGCCATCATGCTTAAAGCAGCATTAGCAGCAGAAGAAGAGGACTAAAGGCGGGGTCAACACCGACTAAGCAAAGGAGATTATAGATAATGAAAAAGAGCAAAGCCATAATTACGTTAGTTGTAACATTGCTCGTCACAGCTGCACTGGGGTATGTTGCAATCTGCGGTATCGGTTCAGAGAAAGCCGGTGCTGCATCACAGATTAAGCAGGGACTTGATCTGGCAGGTGGTGTCAGCATTACTTATCAGGTAGTAGGAGACGAAGATCCTTCTGATGAGGATATGAGCGATACTGTGTATAAGCTGCAGAAAAGAGTAGAGACTTACAGTACAGAAGCATTGGTATACAGAGAAGGTTCAGACAGAATCAACATCGAAATTCCAGGTGTATCTGATGCAGATGCAATCCTTGAAGATCTGGGAAGACCAGGTGCATTGTACTTCATCGCACAGACTGACAGCGAAGGAAATGCCAACTATACATATACAGGCAATGGTGCGACAGGTTATACATTAAACAAGACTATCGCTGAATTGCAGGAAGATGGAAGCATAGTACTGAGTGGTACGGATGTTTCCTCTGCACAGGGTGGTTCTGCACAGGATAAGCTTGGCAACAGCCAGTTCGTAGTTTCGCTTACTTTTACAGATGCAGGAACCAAGGCATTTGCAGATGCTACAACCAAGGCATATGCTTCCGGTGAAAGCATCGGTATCTATTATGACCAGGATTTCATCAGCGTACCCCGTGTACAGGCTGCCATTACAGATGGACAGGCACAGATTACAGGTATGGAGAGCTTCGAGGAAGCTGATAAGCTGGCAAGCCAGATCCGTATCGGTGGATTGAAGCTGGAACTGGAAGAATTACGTTCCAATGTTGTAGGTGCACAGCTTGGTTCAGAAGCAGTTAAGACCAGTCTTGAAGCAGGTGCTATCGGACTTGCACTGGTTGTTATCTTTATGATTGCTGTATATCTGATTCCTGGACTTGCATCTTCCATCGCATTGATCATTTATACGATTCTGGTAGTATTATGTTTAAATATGTTTGAAATCACACTGACATTACCGGGTATTGCAGGTATAATCCTGTCAATCGGTATGGCAGTTGATGCAAATGTTATCATCTTCGCACGTATCAGAGAAGAGATTGCATCCGGAAAGACAGTACGTTCTGCTATTGATGTAGGGTTTAAGAAAGCACTGTCTGCTATCGTAGACGGTAACGTCACAACATTGATCGCTGCACTGGTTCTTGGACTGAAGGGATCGGGTACAGTTAAGGGATTTGCCCAGACACTGGCACTTGGTATCGTTCTTTCCATGTTTACAGCACTTGTTATTACAAGAATGATTCTGAAAGCACTCTATGCAGTCGGCTTAAAGGATGAGAAGTTCTATGGAAAAGCCAAGGACAGAAAGACAGTGGACTTCCTGGCAAAGAAGAAGATATTCTTTACAATTTCTTTGGTTATGATTATCGGTGGATTTGTATGCATGGGCGTAAATAAGGGAACATCAGGAACAGCCCTGAACTACAGCCTTGATTTCGTGGGTGGTACATCTACAAATGTTACATTTAATGAAGATATGGATCTGGCGGCTCTGGATTCTCAGGTAGTGCCTGTAATCGAGAAGATTACCAAAGATGCCAATGTACAGGTTCAGAAGGTTGCAGGAGGCAATCAGGTTATCTTCAAGACCAGAACACTGGATGTAGAAGAGAGACAGGCATTAACAGAAGCGTTAGTAGAGAACTTCGGTGTAAATTCTGATCTGATCACTGCAGAGACAATCAGCTCAACAATCAGTTCTGAAATGAGAAGTGATGCAATCGTAGCTGTAGTAATCGCAGCAATCTGCATGCTGTTATATATCTGGTTCAGATTCAAGGATATTCGTTTTGCAACAAGTTCTGTAGCTGCATTGATCCATGATGTACTGGTAGTGCTTGCATTCTACGCAGTAGCAAGAGTATCTGTGGGCAGCACATTCATTGCCTGCATGCTGACTATCGTAGGTTACTCTATCAATGCAACAATCGTTATCTTTGACCGTATCAGAGAGAACCTTGGTGCTATGACCAAGAAGGATGATCTGGAACAACTCGTAAACAGAAGTATCAGCCAGACATTATCAAGAAGTATCTTTACTTCCCTGACAACCTTCTTCATGGTAGCTGCACTGTTCGTATTAGGAGTATCTTCTATCCGTGAATTTGCATTACCTCTGATGGTTGGTATCGTATGCGGTACTTATTCATCTGTATGCATCACAGGTGCACTGTGGTATGTACTTCGTACCAAGATCGGTACTAAGAAGAATAAATAATGGGCGTTTCACAATTGCAATATATGTTATACTTGAGAGAAACAGGCTGTCCGGGATTGAGGACAGCCTGTTCTGTTATAGGGAAGGAAATTATGAAAATGCGATGGAATGGTTTAACCTCATCTGATTTGAAATGGATAGCGATTATATCTATGCTGGTGGATCACTTTGCAGTGGCAATCTATGCAAATATGGCGGATTATCAGTTTGATATATATAGGGTTATGCGTGGAATCGGACGGATTGCATTTCCAATTTACTGTTTTTTACTGGTAGAAGGATTCTGCCACACGCATGATGTGAAGCGATACATCAGCAGATGCTTTCTCTTTGCGGTGATTTCAGAGGTCCCCTTTGATCTGGCTGTACATGGAGCTTGGGTTTATCCGGAAGGACAGAATGTATTTTTTACATTGGCGATAGGGCTGTGTACCTTATATGCGATATCTGTGTGTGAACGAAGGGGAATGAGTATCATTTCATCTGCGCTGTGTGTTCTCACCGGAGCAGGGATAGCGCAGCTTCTTGAAACGGATTATCACTACATGGGTGTGCTATGCGTTGTCCTATTCTATTATCTGCAACGATTTGATAAAGTACAACGAACAGTTCTCGGGGCGGTTATGGTAGGCATTGCAGAACCTAAAGCAGCTATAGCATTTCTTCCCATATATCTGTATAATGGAGAAAGAGGAATGAAACTGAAATATTTCTTCTATTGGGTATATCCGGTGCATCTGCTGGTATTGGGGTTGATCAGGGTGATGTTGTATTAGAAACACTATTATTGCAATCTGCTTTAAAGTAACAATGAACCCAGAAAGGAAAACACTACATGGCACTTGAGAATAAGTTGGGGATTACTGATTCTGCCCAGTTAGCACGTGAAGAAGAGAAAATCAGCAAGGCGAAGGCAAAGGAATTATTTGAATCTGGTATTTTGGATTCTTTACATCCTGGAACATATGTAACACTTGCCAGGATTCATGAATTTTTGTTTGACGAAATATATGATTTTGCAGGCAAAATGCGAACTGTAAACATTGCAAAAGGAAATTTCCGCTTTGCACCACTGATGTACTTGCGGGTATCTCTTGAAAACATAGATAAAATGCCGCAATCTTCATATGATGAAATCATAGAAAAGTATGTGGAAATGAATATTGCACATCCTTTCAGGGAAGGAAATGGGCGCAGTATGCGTATCTGGCTGGACCTGATTCTAAAGAAAGAAATTCATCAAGTCATTGACTGGAGCAAGGTAGATAAAGAAGATTATCTGCTTGCCATGGAGCGCAGCCCAATCAGAGATATTGAAATAAAGCACGTATTAAACCAGGCATTGACCGATGAAATTAATAGCCGGGAAATCTATATGAAGGGTATTGATACCAGCTATTATTATGAGGGGTATGTCACATACAAAACAGAAGAATTGTAATAGGATAGGCGCAGGGTAATACCTGCGCCTACATCTTATGTTACGGTTCTAGTTAGGAATAAAATAATATTATTATTTCAAAACAACTTTATTTGTTATGGTTTTGTGTATTCATATTATCATTTTTTTATAAAACAACTAAAATAATCAAGTAGAATTATATTATAAATATTGACAATAAGATATTACGATAATTCAATAGAAGTATAACAATAAAGGAGAGAAAAATTATGAAGAAAAATAAAAAGAAACAAAGAATATCTACAATGGGGATTGTCACATACATTATTGGTATATTGGTATTGGAAATAATGGATTTAAATGGAACTACGATTCAGGCTATATATGATTTTATTTTTAATAATGACTTTGAAGAGGCTGCATATTGGTTAAAAGCAGTATATTTAATACCAGTAACGTATGTATTCGTTGTTAACATTTTAGTTATTGTATACTCCGTTTGCAATATTTGCAAAATTAAGCAGATTATAGAAATGGATATGCATCAGGGTTATCATAAGGATTGTGAAAACATGAAAAATCATTTACTAAAAATGTATGATCAAAATGCTTCAAAAAATCTCAAAAAATTTATTAATATTTTTACTATAATTATATGTATTTTGGCAGGAATATATTATATTTATTTTGATTACGAAGAAATGGTTAGACATGTAATGACACTTATGATAAATATAGAGACATGTGTAGCCATGGCTTTTACTTTGATAGCTAGTAATTGTAGCCAAATATTATATGATAAATATTCGTCTTGATATAGTTATATTGAAATCAATAATTAAGGCAGTTATTTAAAATATGAAGAGATAGAGAAAAATTTATCATTAGACTCAATAAAATAATTATTTTCTATTTCTTCAAGTCATTTCTTTTTATTACTTTCATTTTCTTTTATTAGCTTAGGTAGTTCAGATTTTAAAGTATCTATTTTGTTTGGATTTATAATTTTATTTTTACACCATACGCATTGATAAATAGTGCAATATGCGGGATTTATACCAGTTGCCAATTCGTAATCAAATATGAGACGCAGGGCTACATACTGAACAATGCTCATTTTTTTGTGATGCATTATTTTCTAGATTACTAATGGCTTGTTTACTCATACCTAACTTATTTCCTAAGTACTCGGCACTCCACCCAAGAGCATTTCTGAAAATAATCAGATTGTTTTTCATTATTCTAAGTTCCTTCTCATGCATATAAAATTCACGATGTCAATAATATAGACAATGAATCTAAAATATCTACGAATAGTACGATAATGATTATAAACGGTCTTCTTATTTATCTATTGGTGTACTATAATATAGATGTTTGCCTAGAATTATTGAGAGTATTTGTGAAAAAGTGGGCAGAAAAAGAAGATAGGAGAAACGAGTCATGAAAGTGAGCCGCAAGAAGAAAAAGGTATCTATGTGGTATGGTGTAACAAGACAAGTTGTATAGAAATAATATGCGGATAACATGACAGAACCTAAACAGTTATAATAGAGCCGTACCAAGAGCTGTATTGCTTTTCAAATGCTTAAATAGTGTCTGCTGAATAAAAGAAAAATTCACTTAAAACCATTAATTTTACTGTGTTTTCTGCTCAAAGATGGTATAATAAAGTGCAGGTTTTTAACGGATCTCAAATCTTTTTTCGTGCAGTTTTCAATAGAAAAATACCATTTATGGAGCGGAAAATAATGTACAAATATACTGATAATACACAAAGTAACTTTCTGGATTTCAATCAGCCAATAGGACTTCACATGAACCCTGAAAACAGATGGGTAAAAATGGCAGATGCTATTCCATGGGGAGTCTTTGAAAAGAAATATTCCCGCCTGTTCAAAGGCAAGAATGGCCGAGTAGCCAAGCCATTACGTCTTGCCCTTGGCTCATTGATCATACAAACGAAATATCAGTATTCTGACAGGGAACTCGTTGAACAACTGACAGAAAATCCGTATTACCAGTATTTCATTGGGCTTCCAGGTTATCAGGAAGAACCGCCAATTGATGCAAGTACCTTAGTCCTGTTCCGTAAACGTCTGAATATGGATGTTATCATGGAAGCGAATGAATATATGCTGGATGCAGTCAAAGAAAAGGAATCCAGTGGCAAAAAGGATGATGACCATAACAATCCACCTTCAGGGGGAGAAGGTGATGGGCAGGATACAAAGCAGGGACAGTTCCCTGAAAATAAAGGAACCCTGATGATTGATGCCACCTGTGCCCCATCTAATATCCGATATCCACAGGATTTTTCCCTGCTGAATGAAGCAAGGGAAAAACTGGAAACGGTTATCATCCGCTTCTGCAAAACATATGGATTTTCCAGCCCCCGCATGTACCGCAGGATAGCAAGAAAAAATTATCTTGCACTTGCAAAAGCAAAAAAGCGCAGCACTAAGAAGATCAGGGCAACGATCCGTAAACAGCTGGCATTCATCAGACGAGATATCGGGTACCTCGAAAATTTCATGCAGGACGGTTATGCACCGACATCGAAAGAGAGCACTCTCCTGCTGACAATCTATAAACTGTATGAGCAACAGCAATATATGTACCAGAACAAGACCCATAGTGTAGACAACCGCATTGTCAGTATTACACAGCCATGGATCAGACCAATCGTCAGGGGAAAAACAAAGTCACCAGTAGAATTCGGGGCAAAGTTTGACCTTAGCATTGATGATAATGGTCTTGGCAGAATAGAAAAGGTATCCTATGATGCATACAATGAAAGTACCGTGTTGAAAGAAGCGGCAGAGCGTTTCAGGGAACGGACCGGTCATTATCCGGAGCGTATATTAGCAGACCAGATCTATCGTACCAGAGAAAACAGAAAATACTGTAAGATGCATGGAATACGATTATCCGGCCCAAAGCTTGGGAGACCAAGCCTTGAAAAACAGTCAGTGAAAGAGAAAAAACAGGAATATCAGGATAACAAGGATCGAATAGAGGTAGAAAGAGTCTTCAGCTTAAGCAAACGTTGCTATGGAATGGGCTTGATTAAAACCAAGCTTTATGACACAACCCTAACTTCAATCGCATTATCCGTATTTGTGACGAATCTGTTCAAGATACAGTCACGGATACTTTTTACACTTTTATGGCTACTGGAACTATTAACACGTCAATCTGCTGATTTTGAGCCAGAGACGGTTTAATCAGCAGACACTAAATAATTTGATACAAGCCATCTATATGTTCCCATAACAATAGTAGTCCCAAAACGGTGTATATATTTTCCCTTTTACAAAATGACATATTATTATACGAGTAAATTTGAATGTAGTGACGGTATTAAGTGTTATTTGGCGGCGTTGCCTTTTCTTGACAGATATACTATAATATATAGGTATGTTTAACAGATGAAAGGCAGGTTTAACATGTATTCATACAATACAAGGATAAGTTTCAGCGAGTCGGATGAGAACTTGGAGTTGAAGATTCCGGCGCTGTTGAATTTTTTTCAGGATGCAGCGATCTTTGAGGCAGAGGAAGGCAGCATCAATATGGAATATCTCCAGGAGAGGCACCTGGCATGGCTGCTTGGTTCCTGGCAGATCGTGATTGAGCGCAGACCGAGACTTGGGGAGGGGGTAATTGTATCTACAACACCGTATGCATTTAAAGGATTTATAGGATATCGTAATTTTACACTAACTACAGAGGACGGCGAGATATTGGCGAAAGCCGCATCTATATGGACCTTAGTGGATATTGAGAAGATGAGGCCTGCAAGACCGTCAGAAGAGATTCTGGCAGGGTATGAGATCGGACCTAAACTGGAAATGGAATATGAACCAAGACGAATTGATCTGACAGGAGAAGGGACTCCCAGAGAGCCATTCTTTATCAGACAGAACCAGATTGATTCCAACCATCATGTGAATAATGAAGAATACGTCAATATGGCGATGGAATATCTGGATGAATCCTGGCATGTGACACAGGTCAGGGCAGAGTATAAGAAGCCGGCATATCTGCATGACACATTGATTCCTGTTATCTATGAACAGGGGAACAGGATGCAGGTACAGCTCACTAATGAACAGCATGAGACTTTGTGCATCGTGGAGTTTACGCATGAGTAAGTGGATGGTAGCTGCGAAGAAGGCAGATTTTTATGCAATTGCCCAACAATATCACATCAGCCCTGTAATGGCTCGTATTATTCGTAACCGTGATGTGATAGAAGAGGCAGATATTTACAAATTCCTGCATGGAACGAGACAGGATCTGTATGCACCGAATCTGATGAAAGATATGGATAAGGCAGTGGATATCCTGCTGGATAAGATTGACCGGAATAAGAAGATCCGTATTATTGGCGATTATGATATTGATGGTGTATGTTCTACATATATATTATATAAAGGCTTGGGCAACTGTGGTGCGAAAGTAGATACTGCCATTCCGCACCGCATGAAGGATGGATATGGACTGAATGAACATCTGATTCAGGAAGCGTATGAAGCAGGGGCAGATACGGTGTTGACCTGTGATAATGGTATCGCTGCCTTTTCCCAGATAGAATATGCTAACTCACTGGGGATGACAGTCGTGGTGACAGATCATCATGAAGTCCCTTATGAAGAGAAGGACACAGAGAGGCAGTATCTGATCCCTCCTGCGGCAGCAGTAGTAGATCCCAAGCAGCAGGATTGTCACTACCCATTTCCTGAAATATGCGGCGCAGTAGTGGCGTATAAGCTGGTACTGGCATTGACGGCGAAGCGCCAGGGTGTGACCTGGCAGCAGGTGATGGAGTCCGATATGGGACTGGAACTGTTGGAATTTGCGGCTTTTGCTACGATTGGGGATGTGATGGAGCTTCGGGATGAGAACCGTATCATAGTCAGTGAAGGTCTGAATCTGATGAAACATACGAGGAATATCGGACTGGAAGCGTTGATACGTGCGACGGGAACAGATGCAGGGCATATCAAACCGTACACGGTTGGATTTATTCTGGGACCTTGCCTGAATGCAACCGGGCGTCTTGACACGGCAGATCATGCGCTTGCGCTTTTTGAGGCACAGGATGAGTCCGAAGCAGCCCGTATTGCGGGGAATCTCAAAGCAATGAACGACAGCCGTAAGGAATTGACACTGGAAGGTGTGGAAGAGGCGATTGCCCAGATAGAGGAGAAGCAGCTTTGCCAGGATGATGTGCTAGTGGTCTACCTTCCTGATGTACATGAGAGTCTTGCAGGAATCATTGCCGGACGTATCAGAGAGAAATATAATAAGCCCTCCTTTGTGCTGACAAGGGCAGAAGAAGGGGTTAAAGGCTCAGGGCGTTCCATTGATGCGTTCCATATGTATGATGAAATGACGAAGTGCAAGCAGCTTTTTACCAAGTATGGTGGACATAAGCTGGCAGCGGGAGTCTCCATGCCGGAAGAGAATGTGGAAGAATTTCGCAGACAGCTTAACGCGAACAGCCATCTGACCAGTGATGATTTCGAGGAAAAGGTACTCATAGATGTGCCTATGCCCATGTCATATGCTTCATTGGAATTTGTAGAAGAACTGGAGAAGCTGGAGCCTTTTGGAAATGGCAATCCAAAGCCTTTGTTTGCCCAGAAGCAGGTAACTTTCTTAAAGGGCAGGCTGCTGGGGCAGAATCAGAATGTGGGAAAATACACAGTCGCAGACGAAGACGGCAGAGAATTTGAAATGATTTATTTTGGCGATATTCAGGCATTCCATGAATATCTGGATCAGAAATTTGGAATCCAGGCGGTTGAGAGGCTGTATCAGGGAAGAGGACGTGAGATTGTGCTGTCTGTAGCGTATTATCCTGATATCAATGAATACAGGGGCAATGTGTCGTTACAGATGGTAATGAAGTACTATATGTAGGAAACTGATAATTGGTTTATAGTTTCTTTATAAAAATTATCTTTTCTTTATCCTTTGTACACAGTTTTGACACATTTTTTCTATATAGTATATCTCAGATAGTTGAAACACTCACTATCTCCCCCCTCATAAGAAAATATATGACGAAGAGCCAACGTAATGTTGGCTCTTTGTCATATAGTAACTATTCAGAGCCATGCAAATTGAGTCAGAATATGCTTATTTATAAGCATATTTGACACAATTTATATGGCGAAGTAACCACATAAGCAAAAGATAAGCATCGAAGATGCGGTTTTGCGCATGGGGTTCTGAATAGTTACGTCATATACGGACATATCAGCACAATACTTGAAAATCAACAGGGTATATGGTATTCTTAAAACTAAGGTTGACAGCGTGATTATGCTGTATGGAAATGAGGTAATCCATATGAAATGTAAGGATTTATTAAAGAATTTAGAATACGAATGTGTCAGGGGCAGTGTGGATGTTGAGGTGACAGAGGTTGTAAATGACTCTCGTAAGGTCACGGCAGGCTGCCTTTTCTTGTGTATTGTGGGAGCTAATTTTGATGGGCATGATGCAGCGCCGGGGGCTGTGGAAGTAGGAGCGAAGGTTCTGGTAGTCAGTAAAGACATAGACCTGCCGGCAGATGCAGATGTGACTGTAATCAAGGTAGCAGATACCCGTTATGCCATGGCATTTATATCTGCTGCATATTTTGGCAATCCGGCAGATGATATGAAGATCATCGGGGTGACAGGAACTAAGGGCAAGACAACTACGACTTATATTGTAAAGTCTATTCTGGAGAATGCAGGCCATAAGGTAGGGTTAGTAGGTACGATTGAGGCAATTATCGGTGATAAAGTCATTCCAGCTAATAATACAACACCGGAATCTTTTACTTTGCAGAGATATTTTAAGGAAATGAAGGAAGCGGGCTGTGATACCGTAGTTATGGAGGTCTCTTCACAGGGGCTGATGATGCACAGAACACAGGGCTTTATCTTTGATTACGGTATTTTTACCAATATTGAGCCAGATCATATCGGACCGAATGAACATGCATCTTTTGAAGAATATATGGCATGCAAGGGAATGTTGTTCAAGCAGTGCCGTGTAGGTATCGTGAACTGTGATGATCCCCATTGGCAGACTGTAACGCAGGGACATACCTGTCAGCTGGAGACTTATGGTTTCAGCGAGCAGGCGGATCTGAGAGCATCTGATCTGAAACTTGTGACAGGTGCAGGCTATCTTGGAATAGATTTTAAGGTGTCAGGTTTATTGAATATGGAAGTCCTGACGGATTTACCCGGTAAATTCAGTGCGTATAATGCATTGACTGCAATTGCTATATGCAGACATTTTGGTGTACATCCAGAGGATATTAAGAAGGCGTTGGCAGGTGCGAAGGTAAAGGGCAGAATCGAAATGGTGAAGGTGTCAGACCAGTTCACTCTGATGATTGATTATGCACACAATGCCATGGCACTGGAGAGTCTGCTGACAACACTTCGTGAGTATCATCCGCATCGTCTTGTGTGTCTGTTTGGCTGCGGTGGCAACCGTTCCAAGCTTCGCCGCTACGAGATGGGTGAAGTGAGTGGCAGGCTGGCTGACTTGACGATTATTACATCGGATAATCCACGATTTGAGGAACCACAGGATATCATTGATGACATTAAGATCGGTATGGCTAAGACAGATGGCAAGTATGTTGAGATCTGTGACCGTAAGGAAGCAATTAAGTATGCGATTACCCATGGAGAGCCGGGAGATATTGTGATTCTGGCAGGTAAGGGACATGAAGATTATCAGGAGATCAAGGGCGTGAAGCATCCTATGGATGAACGCGTATTGATTCAGGAGGTCATGGAAGAACTGAGGACGAAATGACAGGCAGATTTGCTAATATTATTGTAGATATATCCCATGAAAAGGTGGACCGTCCTTTTCAATATCTTATCCCACCGCAGCTTCAGAATGTACTGGAGGTGGGAATGTCGGTGATGATTCCTTTTGGCAGGGGCAATAAACTGATCAGGGGATATGTCATTGAATTGACTGACCAGGCAGAGTATGATGTCTCCAGACTGAAGGCTGTGGACAGTATTGTAGAGGGCGGTGTCAGTGCACAGGCAGACTCTATCAGACTGGCGTACTGGTTGAAGGAACATTATGGCTCGACTATGATTGCAGCGCTCAAGACGGTACTTCCTGTAAAAAAGAAAACGAAGCAGGTTGTAAAGAAGACCATTCATTGTAAAGTGGATGCTGAGACTGCATATCGTCATAGTGTGATCTTTGAGGCAAAGCATCAGACAGCAAAATGCAGGCTGATGCGGGAGCTGTCACAGACCTCACAGCTTCCCTATACGCTGGTGACAGGGAAGCTTAACATTGCAGCAGTTACCATACGTTCACTGGTTGATGCCGGTCTGATAGAAGTAACTGAGGAGAATGTATACAGGAAACCAGTCTTGAAATCAGATTTGTCAGGAAAAGACGGAACGGCAAAGCAGCTTTCGGCAGAACAGCAGGCAGTTGTGGATGCCATTTCACAGGATTACAGCCAGGGAATCAGCCAGACTTATCTGCTTCGGGGAATTACCGGAAGTGGTAAGACGGAAGTGTATATGGCATTGATTGAGAGGATGATTGCCAGTGGTAAACAGGCAATTGTTCTGATTCCGGAGATTGCTTTGACATATCAGACACTGCTCCGTTTTTATCTGAGGTTTGGAGACAGGGTATCTGTGATGAATTCCAGATTGTCTCCGGGAGAACGTTCGGACCAGTATGAACGGGCTGCCAAGGGTGAGATAGATATTATGATAGGACCGCGTTCCGCGTTATTTACGCCTTTTGAAAGGTTAGGTCTGGTAATCATAGATGAGGAACATGAGTCCAGTTACAAGAGTGAGACAATGCCTAAGTTTCATGCAAGAGAGGTGGCACAGGAGCTGTGCAGGATGAAACATGCCAGTCTGCTTCTGGGTTCTGCCACTCCCTCACTGGAATCCTATTATAGAGCCAGACAGGGTGAGATACCGCTGTTCACCCTCAACAGCAGATTGACAGGCGGCGAGCTTCCAAGGGTCTATGTAGAAGACCTGAGAGAAGAGTTAAAAAGCGGTAACCGCTCCATATTCAGCAGGAAACTTCAACAATTACTGGAGGACAGACTGGCGAAGGGACAGCAGAGTATATTGTTTCTCAATCGCAGGGGCTATGCAGGATTTGTAAGCTGTAGAGCCTGCGGTCATGTCATGAAGTGTCCACACTGTGATGTATCTCTTTCAGAGCATAGAAATGGCAGGCTGGTATGTCATTATTGTGGTTATGAGACACCACAGGTCACTAGATGTCCGCAGTGCGGTTCGAAATACATCCTGGGCTTTCGTGCAGGAACCCAGCAGATTGAAGAGGTGCTGCACAAGATGTATCCCCAGGCAAGGGTACTGCGAATGGATGCGGACACTACGAAAACAAAAGACAGTTATGAGGATATTTTATCCTGCTTTGCAAATGAAGAGGCGGACATTCTGGTAGGAACACAGATGATTGTTAAGGGACATGACTTCCCCAAGGTGACACTGGTAGGCATTCTGGCAGCAGATATGTCATTGCATACAGGTGATTACCGCGCATCTGAGCGTACTTTCCAGCTATTGACGCAGGCTGCGGGGCGTGCAGGCAGAGGCAGTCTTGCAGGGGAAGTTGTGATTCAGACTTACCAGCCGGATCATTATGCGGTAGTACATGCAGCCGCACAGGATTATGAAGGCTTTTATGAAGAAGAGATAGCATACCGTGATCTGATGATGTATCCTCCGGTGGCTAACATGCTGGCGGTTCTGATACTTTCAGATGATGAAATGACAGGCGTGTCACATTCCATGGAGCTTGCAGATCTGGTGAAGAAGCATTTTGAAGGCAGGAGAGTGCAGGTAATCGGCCCTGCCAGTGCGGCGATAGGTAAGATTCAGGATATTTACCGTAATATTTTCTATATAAAACACAGAGACTATGAGGTATTGGTCGAGGCGAAGGATGTCATGGAGACATATATAGCATGGAAGGAATGGAACACAGATACTGTGCAATTTGATTTTAATCCCATGAATGGATATTAAATACAGAAAGGTGAGAAGAAGAAATGGCAATTAGAACAATCAGACAGATAGGGGACCCGGTATTAAATAAGGTATCAAAAGAAGTAAAGGAAATCACTCCAAGAATACAGGAGTTAATTGATGACATGTTTGAGACCATGTATGATGCGTGCGGTGTAGGACTTGCAGCCCCTCAGGTGGGAATCCTGAAACGTATTGTAGTCATTGACACAACAGGAGAAGATCCGATTCTTCTGATCAACCCACGTATTGTTGAGACAAGTGGAGAACAGACAGGCAATGAAGGCTGTCTTAGTGTAGTTGGCAAGACAGGAGTGGTTACAAGACCTAACCATGTAAAAGTAATTGCACAGGACGAGAACCTGGAGACTTTTGAAATAGAAGGAGACGAACTTCTGGCAAGAGCATTTTGTCATGAGATCGATCATCTTGACGGACATTTATATGTGGAGAAGGTAGAAGGCGAATTGATGGATAATGCCGATTTGGAAGAAGAGGAGGAATAATCTTGAGAATCGTATTTATGGGAACTCCTGACTTCTCAGTAGGTGCTCTTGAGGCATTGATAGAAGCAGGACATGAGATTGCAGCAGTAGTGACACAGCCGGATAAGCCCAAGGGAAGAAGCGGACAGATGCAGTTTCCACCTGTGAAGGAATGCGCTCTGAAGCATGATCTTACTGTATGGCAGCCCCAGAAGATCAAGACGCCTGAATGGGTAGACAGATTAAGACAGCTGCAGGCGGATATTTTCGTAGTAGCAGCTTTTGGACAGATCTTATCTAAAGAGATTCTGGATATGCCAAAGTATGGCTGTGTGAATATCCATGCGTCACTTTTGCCAAAATACAGAGGAGCAGCCCCAATCAACTGGGCAATCATCAATGGAGAGAAAGAGACTGGCGTAACGATCATGCAGATGAATGAGGGCGTTGATACAGGAGATATGCTGACACATGTAGTAGTGCCTATAGCACCGAAGGAAACTGCTGAGACCTTGTTTGACAAGCTGGCAGAGGCAGGAGCGAAGCTGATTGTTGAGACCTTGCCTAAGCTGGAAGCAGGTGAGCTTACACCTGTTCCACAGGATGAGAGTCAGGCAACTCATGTGAAAATGATGAGTAAGTCTCTTGGCAGAATCGACTGGAACAAGGATGCCGTTACAATAGAGAGACTGGTAAGAGGATTGAATTCCTGGCCCAGCGCATATACTTATTTTCAGGAAAAAAGCGTGAAAATCTGGGATTGTGATGTAGTAGAGAATGATACTACAGAAGCTCCCGGAACGATCATTGCAGTTGCAAAGGATTCCTTTGATGTAGCAACAGGCAAAGGTACTTTGAGGATTCGGGAACTGCAATTAGAAGGTAAGAAGAGAATGGACACCAGAACATTCCTTCTTGGTAATCAGTGGAAAGCCGGTATGAAATTCGGACAGGCTCAGTAAAAGGAGGTATAGGTTATGCCATATGGATATTATTATTTTGATCCCACATATGTTTTAGTATTGATTGGTGCGCTTTTGTCAATCTGGGCGTCTTCCAGAGTACAGTCTACATTTCGCAAGTATGCCCGGGTCAGAAGCATGTCAGGTATGACAGGGGCACAGGTTGCAGAGCTGATCCTGAAGAATAAGGGCTATTATGATGTACGTGTAGCTCGTGTGAAAGGTGACCTGACAGATCATTATGATCCAAGGACCAAAGTTGTGAAGCTCTCAGACAGCGTGTATGATTCCACTTCCGTGGCAGCTCTTGGTGTAGCAGCGCATGAATGTGGACATGTGATCCAGCATCATGAAGAATATCTGCCTCTTCGCCTGAGAACACTTCTTGTTCCAGCAGCGAACTTTGGCTCCAAAGCAGGTATTCCCATTATCCTGTTAGGTATTTTATTTGGATACAATTATGTACTGGTACAGATTGGTATCTGGGTATTTGCACTGGCAGTTCTGTTCCAGCTTGTAACATTACCTGTAGAGTTCAATGCATCCAGCAGGGCATTGGTATGTCTGGAACAGTATGGGATTCTGGCAAGTAATGAGAAAGAGCAGAGCGCTAAGGTACTTCGTGCAGCAGCGCTTACTTATGTGGCAGCAGCGGCAGCTTCTATTTTACAGTTGTTAAGATTGATCATGCTTTTTGGCGGCGGTAGAAGGAGAGATGATTAGTGCAGCAGGAGAAGAATATCCGCCAGCTGGTTCTGGAGATGCTGCTGGCGGTTACGAAAAAAGAAGGCGGAGAATACAGTCATAAAGTAATCAGAGATGTACAGAATAAGTATAATTATCTATCAACTCAGGAAAAGGCGTTCATGAAACGCCTTTTTGAGGGTACACTGGAGAGAATGATTGAGCTGGATTATTGCATTGACTGCTATTCCAAAGTAAAGGTAAACAAGATGAAACCGGTCATCCGCAATATCATGCGCATGGGTGTGTACCAGATTCTCTATATGGATTCTGTGCCGGACTCAGCAGCCTGCAATGAATCTGTGAAGCTGGCACAGGCAAAAGGCTTTGCCACATTGAAGGGGTTCGTAAATGGCGTATTGAGAACCATTGCCAGAAATAAGGATGCGATTCCTTACCCGGATGAGAAGAAAGACTATAGGAAATACCTTTCTGTAACTTATTCCATGCCGGAGTGGATAGTAGATCTGTGGATTGGGCAATTCGGTCAGGAGACTACGACTGCAATGTTACAGGGGCTTTTACAGGAGAGACCTGTTACGATCAGAATGAGGACAGAGGATGAGAAGGCAGTAGAAGCCTTGCGTGCAGATCTGGAGAAGCAGGGTGGTACGTTAAAGAAACATCCTTATCTTCCTTATGCCTATGTCATTGGGAAAACCGATGATCTGACACAGCTGTCAGGATTTCAAGAGGGCGCCTTTGTCATTCAGGATATCAGCTCCATGCTTGCAGTAGAGGCACTGGGATTGCCAAAGATGGACAATCAGGGCACGTTGAAGATATTGGATATCTGTGCAGCGCCCGGCGGTAAGAGCATGCTTGCTGCGGATATTTTAAATCATGCAGATATTGATTATATGCTGGAAGCAAGGGATATTTCAGAATATAAAGTGGAATTGATGCAGGAGAATTTCAACAGATGCCATCTGAATAAAGCCAAAGCTGTGGCATGGGATGCGCTGGAGCCAGATGAGAGATGGCTTGGGCAGGCTGATGTAGTGATTGCAGATATTCCATGTTCAGGTCTGGGTGTTATCGGCAGAAAACGGGATATTAAATATAAGATGACACCACAGGCAGTACAGGATATTGTAGAATTACAGGAGAAAATACTCAAGGTAGCAGCTTCTTATGTGAAGAAGGGCGGTAAGCTTCTTTTCAGTACCTGTACAGTCAACAAGGACGAGAATGAAGCCCATGTAAAATGGATACAGGACACACTGAAAATGATACCTGTGTCATTAAATGAGACATTGCCTGAACTGGTACATTCCCGGACAACACAGCAGGGATTTATACAGCTTATACCGGGTATGCAGGACACAGATGGATTTTTCATCAGTGTGTTTGAGAAATAGAAAGATATGGAGAATAAATGAAAGACATTAAATCATTGACCTTATCACAGTTAAAGGAAGAAATGGCAGCACTGGGTGAGAAGCCTTTTCGTGCAAAACAGCTCTATGAGTGGATGCATGTGAAGCTTGCAAGAGACTATGGGGAAATGACCAATATCCCAAAGAGCCTGATTGCCAAGTGCAGGGAGAACTATACATACACCTCTCTGAAAGAAGTAACCGTACAGACCTCAGCCATTGATGGGACGAAGAAGTTCCTTTTTGAGCTGGCAGACGGTAATCTGGTGGAAAGTGTATGGATGCAGTATCATCATGGCAATTCAGTCTGTATTTCCTCTCAGGTAGGATGCCGCATGGGGTGCAGATTCTGTGCATCTACACTGGATGGACTCGAACGTTCCCTTCTTCCGGGAGAGATGCTGGATCAGATCTATGCAATCTCAAGAAGCACCGGGGAGAGAGTATCCAATGTGGTTGTTATGGGAACCGGTGAGCCCATGGACAATTACGATAATCTGTTACAGTTTATCAGGATGTTGTCAGATGAGAATGGACTCAATATCAGCCAGCGTAATATTACAGTATCTACCTGCGGTATTGTAGAAAATATGCGGCGGTTGGCAGATGAAGGATTGCAGATTACTTTGGCGCTGAGCCTTCATGGTTCCACACAGCAGAAACGTCAGGAGCTGATGCCGATTGCCAATAAATATGACATTCATGAGGTAATAGATGCCTGCCGGTATTATTTTGATAAGACGGGCAGACGAGTGACCTTTGAATACAGTCTGGTAGGCGGTGTCAATGATACGGATGAGGATGCAGAGAACCTGAGTAATCTGATTCAGGATATTAACTGTCATGTGAACCTGATTCCTGTCAATCCTATTAAAGAGCGTGATTATGTGGAATCAGAGCGCAGTGCTGTACTCAATTTCCAGAATAAATTGACGAAGAGACACATCAATGCGACAGTCCGCAGGGAGATGGGAAGAGACATTGATGGTGCCTGTGGACAGCTGCGCAGGAGAAAAATGCATCAGGACTAGTGTACTGTATCACTGACATTTCGCTAAATAACTTGTATAAGTTTTCATCTGCTGCGTTGTCGTCAATCGACGTAGCCACCGCTACGCCTCATTCCTCCGCCTTGCAGACTGAAAATTTATCCGGCGTTATTTAGCTGAAAGTCAATGATACAGTACACTAGCAGGCTTGCCCTTTGAATGTTTCTGTGGTATTATGTTAGCTTGTAAAATATCGGCTTATTCTTATTAGAGAAAAGGGATTGGAGGAGAACCCGTTGAAGTTTTATGCGATAACTGATATAGGGAGAAAGAGAGAACTGAACGAAGATTACATCTATACCTCCGGACAGCCAATCGGTGCGCTGCCCAATCTTTTTATTGTTGCGGATGGAATGGGAGGACATAAAGCAGGAGACTATGCTTCCATGCATACCGTAGACAGGTTCGTAGAAGTAATCAGGGAACTTGGAGAGGAGCATGGTGTGCAGGATGCAATTAACGAGGCTGTTACAGCTGCGAATGCATACATATATCAGCGCTCCAGAGAGAACAGCAATTTAAGTGGAATGGGAACGACACTGGTATTGGCTTCCTGCATAGGCAATGAAGCGATTGTCGCAAATATTGGTGACAGCAGACTCTATCTTGTCAATGATGATGCCATGACGCAGATTACAAGGGATCACTCTCTGGTAGAGGAAATGGTCACTTTGGGCGGCATTGACAGAGAGATGGCACGTAACCATCCTGATAAGAATATTATTACAAGGGCAGTAGGCGTAAAAGAGAAAGTTGCAGCGGATTTTTTTGAAGTAGACCTGACCAAGGGAGATAAGCTGCTGCTGTGTTCCGATGGCCTGACCAATATGCTCAGAGACGAAGAGATATATCAGATTATTCAGAATAATAAGGAACTTGAGCAGGCAGCCAAGGCATTGGTTGATGCTGCCAATGAGAACGGTGGACGTGATAATATCGCAGTGGTTCTGGTAGAACCGTTTGGAGGACAGGAATGATTAAGTTAGGAATGCTGATAGCAGACCGCTACGAGATTCTGGAGAAGATCGGCACTGGCGGAATGGCAGATGTATATAAAGCAAAAGACATTAAGCTCAATCGATATGTGGCTGTCAAAGTGTTAAAGCAGGAATTTGCAGAGAATAAGAATTTCGTATCCAAGTTCCGTGTAGAGGCACAGGCAGCAGCAGGCCTGATGCATCCCAACATTGTAAATGTATATGATGTAGGAGAAGAGGACGGCATCCATTATATCGTAATGGAGTTGGTGGAAGGAATAAATCTTAAGAAATAGATGGAGAAGTAATCCAGAGTATCTACAATAGAAGCTATTAGTATTGCAAGCCAGGTTGCGAGGGGAATGGAAGCAGCTCACAATAACCATATTATCCACAGAGATATTAAACCGCAGAATATTATTATTTCCAAGGAAGGTAAGGTTAAGGTAACAGATTTTGGTATTGCCAAGGCAGCTTCCAGCAATACCATCACGTCAAATGTAATGGGCTCTGTACACTATACCTCACCGGAACAGGCAAGAGGCGGATTCTCTGATGAGAAGAGTGATATCTATTCTCTGGGTATTACTCTGTTTGAGATGCTTACCGGACGTGTGCCTTTTAACGGAGATACTACAGTAGCAATCGCAATCAAGCAGATACAAGATCCCATGCCTTCACCCAGGGAATTCGTGCCTGAGGTTCCTGTCAGTGTAGAAAGAATCGTATTAAAATGTACACAGAAGAGCCCGGACAGAAGATATCAGAATATGGGTGATATGATTCGTGACCTGAAGCGTTCCCTGATTACTCCGGATGAATCTTTCGTAGAGATAGATAACGGAGAAGCAGGACAGACCAGAATCGTAACAGATATCCGTAACAGAAATACAACAACTAATACAGGTAGCGCCAATACAGGTGAAGTGCCCGTACAGAGAGAGACTGTCAGACAAGATACTCTGGCCGGAAGAGAAGTCTATGCAACACCGGAAGAAGCAGGAGAGATTGTACGCAGAAGACCAGCCGGTGCGCAGAACGGTGCTGTGAAGAAGAACGAGGTCAGAAGCAGAAATACAGGTGCTTCCAAGAACCAGCCATCAGGCAAGGCACATGAGAATAAGAAGAAACGCAAAAAATCCGGTCAGAAGCCGGTACGTAAGGCAACGGTAAAGAAGGAAGAGCAGGAAAAGCAGACTTATACAGAATATACGAATACAGGTGTGAATCGTCAGAATGTGAGAAACACGGATTATACACAGGATATTTCCTTTGATACGAAAGAAGAATACGATTATAACCCGGCTAAGGAGAAGGTAACTACGATTCTGACTATCATTGCAGCAGTAGCAATTGGCTGTATTCTGTTGTATTATGCCGGACAGGCAGTGGGTATTTTCTCGGCAGTAGGGACGAAGAACCAGGATTCCCAGACTGAAAGTGCACAACGCAGTGTTATGCCGGAATTTGCCGGTCTTAATGTAGATGAGGTGAAAAAGGCATTACAGGATGTAAATCTTGGAAGTAAGACACAGTATATCGAATCTACTGAGTATGATAAAAATGTAGTCATTTCTGCTGCCCTGGAAGATGGAACAGCAGTACTTGCAGGAGACCAGATTATCAAGAATACAACCATTGTGCTGACAGTCAGTGCCGGGGCAAACGGTATTAATGTACCACAGACAGTAGGCTTGTCGGAGGCAGAGGGTACAGCACAGCTTACCAAAGAGGGATTCACAGTAACCAAGAGTGATGCTTATTCTACAGAGTATGCCAAGGGAACGATTATATCCCAGTCTCCGGAAGGGGATTCCATTGCTGCATTAGGTTCAGAAGTTACAATTGTAATCAGTAAGGGCAATGAAGATGTAGAAGTCCGTATGCCGGATGTTCTTGGCAAGAGTAAAGATGCTGCTGCCAGTATGCTGGAGGAGTCAGGTCTGGTAGTAGGCAATGTAGAGGATTCCTACAGTACAGAATATCCGGAAGGACAGATCTGCTATCAGAGCTATTCCTCAGGAACCAGTGTAGGGCAGGGAACGATTGTGGATCTGAAAGTCAGTATTGGCAGCGAGACCGCTACGTATAGCTGTAACCTGAGTATACAGGCGCCGAGTGACTATATCGGAGGTAATGCGGAGGTTATCCTGACCACTGCCGATGGTTCCCAGCAGCTGTGGTATTCCCAAAATGTTACCTCTTTCCCGGTATCCATTAATCTGAGCGGCTTCACCAGTTCATCCGCATATGGAATCGTAACAATCTCTTATCTCAAGAGTGTGGAAGAGATTGTGACAGATTCAGATGGCAACCAGACTACGCAGGTTAATCAGGCACTGGCACAGACACAGCAGAATGTCACATTTAATAAGGATTAAGGTATGCAGGGTAAGATAATCAAGGGTATAGCAGGATTCTATTACGTACATGTCAGCGGTAAGGGAATCTATGAATGTAAGGCTAAGGGCATCTTCCGCAAGGATAATATGAAACCCCTTGTGGGGGATGATGTGGAAATAGAGATTCTGGATGAGGCAAATGCCAAAGGTAATATTCAGTCGATTCTGCCAAGGCGCAACGAACTGGTCAGACCGGCAGTAGCCAATATAGATCAGGCACTGGTGATTTTTGCCATGACGAAGCCGGAGCCGAATTATAATCTTCTGGATCGATTTCTGGTCATGATGCGCAGACAGGCGCTGGACTGTATAATCTGTTTTTTTTTACGTGATATTGCAGATAAGGAAGAACGGGCAGGAATCCGTTCCATATATGAGAACAGCGGATGTACAGTTCTTTTTGCCAGCGCTGTAAAGAAACAGGGAATAGAGGAGATTGCAGCCCTGCTCAAGGGTAAGACGACAGCAGTAGCCGGGCCAAGCGGAGTAGGTAAATCTTCCATAATCAACTGTCTGCAGAAGAATAAGACGATGGAGACAGGCGCTATCAGTGAGAAGATAGAGCGTGGCAGGCATACAACGAGACATTCAGAACTGCTGGATATTTCAGATCATACGTACATTATGGATACACCCGGATTCAGTTCACTGTCCCTGTTCGATATAGAGAAAGAAGAATTGAAAAGCTACTATCCTGAGTTTGAACCATATGAAGATTCCTGTAAATTCCTGACCTGCGCCCATATCCATGAGCCGGTGTGTGGAGTAAAGGATGCATTGGAACTTGGCAAGATCAGTCAGGTGCGTTATGATAACTACGTTTCCTTCTATGAGGAATTGAAAGAAAAAGAAAAGAGGAAGTATTAAAATGAATATTTTGGCACCATCTATTTTATCTGCGGATTTCTGTGAATTGGGAAAACAGATAGAAGAAATCGAGAAAGCAGGTGCGCAGTATCTGCATGTAGACGTTATGGACGGTATCTTCGTACCATCCATATCTTTCGGAATGCCTATAGTCAGCAGTGTAAGACCCAGGACAAAGATGTTTATGGATGTGCATATGATGGTGACAAGACCGGAACGCTATGTGGAAGAATTTATACGGTGTGGTGCTGATGGAGTGACAATCCATGAAGAGGCATGTGACTGTGTAGCTGAGACTTTATGCAGAATCAGAGAAGCGGGTGCACAGGCTGGACTGGCTATCAACCCGGAGACTCCTGTAGAGAAGCTGTACCCATATCTGGATAAAATGGACATGGCACTGATCATGACTGTACATCCGGGATTTGGCGGACAGAAATATATAGATGCATGCACAGAGAAGATACAAACCCTCAGACAGGTAATCACAGACAAAGGACTGGACCTGAAATTGCAGATTGACGGCGGTGTGAATCTGGACAACCTGACGATGAACCTTGATGCAGGAGCAGATGTTATTGTAGCAGGCTCTGCTGTATTTAAGGGCAATATTACAGAGAATACAGAAGCTTTTCTTGAGAAGATGCAGGAGAAGTACTAATAGAAAATTTACTTTTATACTTCAGTATGCTATTATGATAGCTGACAGTTACGAATGATTTTAAGGAGGATTATATAGAAATGCAGCTTGGTATCGTGGGATTACCCAATGTCGGAAAGAGTACTTTATTTAACTCATTAACAAAGGCTGGTGCACTGGCAGCCAATTATCCGTTCGCAACCATCGACCCTAATGTGGGTGTGGTATCTGTTCCGGATGAACGTATTGTGAAATTAGGTGAACTATATCATACGAAGAAGGTAACACCTGCTGTTATTGAATTCGTAGACATCGCAGGTCTTGTAAAGGGCGCATCCAAGGGTGAAGGCCTTGGCAACCAGTTCCTTGCCAATATCCGTGAAGTAGATGCAATCGTACATGTTGTCCGCTGCTTTGAAGACAGCAATATCATTCATGTAGACGGCAATATTGACCCAATCAGGGATATAGAGACAATTAACCTGGAGCTGATATTCTCCGACCTGGAGATTCTGGAGCGTAGAATTGCCAAGGTTGCCAAGCAGGCACGTATGGATAAGACACTTGCCAAGGAGCTGGAATTACTGGAATCCATCAAGGCACATCTGGAGAGCAATCAGATGGCACGTACTTTTGAAGTGCCTGATGATGAGGATATGCAGAAGTGGTTCGCTTCCTATAATCTGCTGACAGCAAAGCCTACTATCTATGCTGCGAATGTATCAGAGGATGAGCTGGCAGATGATGGCGCCTCTAATGAATATGTGGCAAAAGTACGTGAAAAGGCTGCTTCTGAAGGTGCAGAAGTATTTGTTATCTGTGCACAGATAGAGCAGGAGCTTTCAGAACTGGATGAAGCAGAGAAGAAGGAATATCTGGATGATCTGGGTGTTACTTCAAGTGGTCTTGATAAGCTTGTAACAGCCAGCTACCATTTACTTGGACTAATCAGCTTCCTGACAGCAGGTGAAGATGAGTGCCGTGCATGGACAATTAAGGCAGGTACTAAGGCGCCTCAGGCAGCAGGTAAGATCCATACTGACTTTGAACGTGGTTTCATTCGTGCAGAAGTAGTAAATTACAAGGATCTTCTGGAGAATGGTTCTCTTGCAGCTGCCAGGGAAAAAGGCGTAGTAGGTCTGGAAGGCAAGGATTATGTTGTGAAGGACGGAGACGTTATTTTATTCAGATTTAATGTATAAGGAGATGCAGATATGCCGGATATAATGGGAGCAAAAGACATCGCATTTCCACATTTGGGAATATACCTTGAGAATGTTCCAAAGAGCTTCACCATATTTGGTTTTACCATTGCACTTTACGGAGTCGTGATTGGTATTGGTATGCTGTTAGGTATTCTTCTTGCAGCACACATTGCAAAGAAAGAGAATATGAATCCTGATGTGATCTGGGATTTTGCAATTTATGCAGTCATTTTTGCAATTATAGGAGCCAGACTCTATTATGTTGCTTTTTCATGGAATCAGTACAAAGACAATCTGCTGAGTATTTTCTATCTCAGACAGGGTGGACTGGCAATATATGGCGGTGTGATCGGTGGCTTTGCAACGCTGTTCATATATAGTCATATTAAGAAAATCAATCCATTTAAAATAGGTGACTGTGCTGTGTTTGGACTGGTGATTGGACAGATTGTCGGCCGCTGGGGTAATTTCTTTAACCGTGAAGTATTTGGCGGTTATACAGATTCCTTGTTTGCAATGAGACTGCCTGTAGATGCAGTGCGTGCCAGCGACATCAAGCAGACGCATCTGGATGGTATGGCTGCCATGGGTGACGTGAATTTCATACAGGTTCATCCTACTTTCCTCTATGAGGGAGTATGGAATCTGTGTCTTTTGATTGCAATGTTCGTATTTCGTAAGCATAAGAAATATGATGGACAGATGTGTCTGATTTATTTAGGCGGTTATGGAATCGGCAGATGCATCGTAGAAGGAATCCGTACAGACCAGTTATTGATTCCGGGTACACAGATAGCAGTATCACAGCTGCTTGGTTTTGTGATGTTCATAGGAGCAGTGATTGCAGATATCGTAATAAGAATGAGATTAAAAAAGAAACAGGCTTAGCTTGTTTCTTTTTGTATACTGTGAAGAGAAAAATACAATTATTAACAATATCTGTACTATCAATACAAAAAGGTGACTGTTAAACTGGGATAGTTCACTATGATAATTATTTCACATATAAAATGTCTGTAAGAAAATAGAGAAAGGTAGAGAGGGTATGAAGAAGGAACAATTAGAAGAATTACTGTCACAGCTTACTACAGATGAGAAGCTTGGCATGATACATGGTAATGAACTTTTTGCGACAAAGGGCGTAGAGAGACTGGGGATTCCACCTTTCATCACATCAGATGGACCAAGAGGAGTACGTAAGGATTTCAACCCTGATAACTGGAATGAAATCGGACAGTCCTATGATTATGTATCTTATCTGCCATGTAATACAGCATTGACAGCCACATGGAACAGAGAGCTGGCGCATCAGACAGGACAGGTACTTGGTAAGGAAGCCAGAGGCAGAGGAAAAGACATGATTCTTGCGCCTGGTATTAATATCATGCGTACTCCACTCTGTGGCAGAAGCTTTGAGTATATGGGAGAAGACCCCTATCTGACATCAGAGATGGCAGTACCGCTTGTACAGGGGATTGAGGAAAACGATGTATCCTCCTGCGTGAAGCATTTTGCACTGAACAATCAGGAGACCAGAAGATTGGACGTAGATGTGGATGTGGATGAAAGAGCACTCCGCGAGATTTACTTACCTGCATTTGAAGCAGCAGTAAAGAGGGGCAAAGCCAAGGGACTTATGGGAGCATACAACAAGCTTCGTGGTCAGCACTGCTGCCATAACAAGTATCTGTTACAGGATATTCTGCGTAAGGAATGGGGATTTGAAGGAATCCTGGTATCTGACTGGGGCGGCGTGCATTCCACAAAGGAAGCAGCCATGAACGGTCTTGACATGGAGATGTCTGTTACAGATAACTTCAATGAATATTATATGGCAGATCCTATGAAAGAGGCATTGGAGAAGGGCGAAGTATCCATGGAGATGATCGATGAGAAAGTACGTCATATTCTTCATGTCATGAACGAGCTTCATATGCTGGATGGCGAGAGAAAAGCCGGCACATACAATGATTATCGTGATAAGGAATCGCTCAGACGCACAGCGGAAGAATCCGTTGTCCTTTTAAAGAATGATAAGAAACTGCTGCCTCTTGATTCCAAAAAGATCAAGAAGCTTCTGGTTGTAGGAGAGAATGCCAACAGAATGCATGCCCCAGGCGGCGGAAGTGCAGAGATTAAGGCATTATATGAGATTACACCACTTATGGGCTTACATATGCTCTTAGGCGGCAATACACAGATAATCTATAAACCTGGCTATTATAACGAAGACATAGGTAATATCTGGGCAAATACAGAAGAGAGTGGCAATGGTCAGGCAGATAGTCTGGAACAGGATAAGCAGGATTCTCCAGCACCAAAGGAAGTTTCCAAAAGTGAAGAGAAAGCAGCACGTCAGGCTCGCATGAATCAGGAATATATGGCAGATGCACTGGAAGCAGCCAGGGATGCAGATGCAGTCATTTATATTGGTGGTCTGACTCATGATTATGATACAGAAGGTCAGGACAGAACAAGTATGAAGCTGCCATATGACCAGGATAAGCTTATCTGCGAATTGTTAAAAGTAAGACCGGATACCATTATTACAATGGTTGCGGGTTCTCCTGTAGATATGAGTGCGTGGTCCAGTCAGGCATCCACACTGTTATACAGCTGGTATGCAGGCATGGAAGGCGGATATGCGCTGGCAGAAGTATTATTTGGACATGTGAATCCATCAGGACATTTACCTGAGACATTCCCGGTAAGCGAGAAGGATTGCCCGGCAGTCGTATTGGGTGAATTCCCAGGAGGGGATAAGGTTCGTTATGGGGAAGGTATTTTTGTAGGATACCGTTATTATGATACATATGATGTAGCACCTGCATTCCCATTTGGCTATGGACTGTCCTATACAGATTTTTGTTTAGCAGGATTGACTGTTAAGACAGCCGGTGATAAGGAAGTAGAAGTCAGCTTCCATGTGTCCAATATAGGAGACAGAGCCGGTGCAGCAGTACCTCAGATCTACGTATCTGATAAGACCCCTAAGGTCAAGAAAGCCCAGAAGGAACTAAAGGCTTTTGATAAGATCTATCTGGAGCCGGGTGAGACTAAGCAGATTACAATGCAGCTTCATGCAGATGCCTTCTCTTATTATGATGTGGAGCAAAAGGCATTCGTTGCAGATGCAGGAACATATGCAATTCTTCTTGGTAAATCAGCAGGAGAGATTGTAGATGTAGCAGAAATAGAATTGAAGTAATAAAATGTCCGTTCTCTTGATTGAGAACGGACATTTGTGTTTCAGGGTGCATAGAATAAGATAAAAGCATATAGGGGAATCAGTATGCGTTTCTGTGAATTTCGTAAGAAAGAAGTAATCAGTATCAAGGACTGCAAGAGATTAGGTCATGTATGTGATATGGAGTTTGACGAATGCAAGGGCTGCATCCAGAAGATCATGGTTCCCGGATGCAAGGGATTATGGGGATTCCTGACAGACGATTCAGTGATTGTGATTCCCTATTGCTGTATTCGCCAGATAGGCCCGGATATCATTTTAGTAGACATATAATCAGTCATATCTGTTGACTTGTTACTAGATTACTTTTATACTAAAAATAAATTTATTAACTATTCAAAGGTATTGCAGACGATTAAGGGGAGGTATACATATGAAGTGTCCATTTTGTGGCCATGAGAATACGAGAGTCATTGATTCAAGACCTGCAGAGGAGAACAATTCCATCCGCAGACGAAGAGTATGTGATGAATGTAATAAGAGATTTACAACCTATGAGAAGATAGAGACGATTCCATTAATTATCATTAAGAAAGATAATAACAGAGAGACATATGACCGTGCCAAGATAGAAGCAGGTGTATTGAGAGCATGCCATAAAAGACCGGTCAGTGCAGCACAGATCAGCCAGCTTGTAGACGAAGTGGAGACAGAAATCTTCAGCATGGAAGAGAAGGAGATTCCAAGCCAGATCATTGGAGAGCTGGTTATGAACAAGCTTAAAGATCTGGATGCAGTAGCCTATGTCAGATTTGCTTCCGTATATCGTGAATTCAAGGATATCAATACATTTATGGACGAGCTGAAGAAGGTTCTGAATAAGTAGGACAGCATAACTGCTTTTCTTGTTCCTGATAAAATACAAGATTGTTAATAAAATATCTTGCAATTTAATTTAAAATTGTATACAATCTTACAAGGTTGGAGAGACAGTACATATGGCTGTACTCGTGCCACCTTAACACAATTAAATATAGACGAATAAGAAAAGGAGTAAAAACATGACTAAGAGAGGACAGAAATTTGGTAAGGTTCTTTTCGTAAGTATGTTACTTACACTGACTATTGCACTGGGCGGATGCGCAGGCGATAAGGAGGAGGAAGGCTCTTCACAGGTTGCAACGACACCGGCAGCAGAAGCAGGCAGCGAGACTGCGGCAGCTGAGACTACCGATGGAGAAGCATCGCAGATTACAATTGGTATTCCACAGGATCTGAACAGTCTTGATCCAAATAAGGCAGTTGGTTCCGGAACACTGGAGATATTATTTAATATCTATGAGGGCTTATATAAGCCGAACAGCGATGGCAATCTGATTCCTGCTGTAGCAAGTGATTATACAGTGTCAGATGACAAGAAGGTATATACTTTCACATTAAGAGATGGCATTCAGTTCCATAATGGAAACCCTGTTACAGTTGAGGACGTAAAGTATTCGATTGAAAAATGCGCCGGCAATGGAACAGGAGAACCATTGATCTCGGCGTTTTCTAATATAGAGAGTGTAGAAACCCCGGATGATAAGACTATCGTAATTAGTTTAACAGAGCCGGAGGATGATTTTCTTGCGCTGGTATCTACAGTAAATGCAGCAATCGTTCCTGCTGATGTAGATGATCTGGAGACAAATCCTGTAGGTACAGGTCCATATAAGTTTGTATCACGTTCTTTACAGGAGAATGTGGTATTGAAGAAGTTCGATGCATACTGGGGTGAACCTGCTCATATCGAGGATGTAGCACTTAAAGTCATTGCAGATGGTGATTCTATCGTAATGAATCTTGAAGGTGGTTCCATTGATATGATGGCAAGACTTACTACAACACAGGCTGCACAGCTTGGAGATCAGTTCGATATTCTGGAAGGAACCATGAATCTGGTACAGGCTATGTATCTGAACAACGCAGTAGAGCCTTTTAACAATGAAAAAGTAAGACAGGCATTAAGCTATGCCATTAACAAACAGGAGATTCTGGATTTTACAGCTGATGGTAAGGGTACACCAATCGCCAGCAGTATGTTCCCTGCATTTGGTAAATATTACATGGAAGAGCTGAATGATGTCTATACAACAGATGCAGAGAAAGCTAAGGAGCTTCTGACAGAGGCAGGTTATCCAGATGGATTTACCTTTACGATCAAGGTTCCATCCAACTATCAGCCACACATTGATACTGCAACAGTACTTGCAGAGCAGCTCAAGACAATCGGTGTAACCGCCAATATTGAGTTGATCGAGTGGGAGAGCTGGTTAAGTGATGTATATAAGAACCGTGAATTTGAAGCTACTGTAGTAGGTGTAGATGCTTCTACCTTAACAGCAGGCGCTTTATTAGGACGTTTCGTATCTACAGCACACAATAATTTCATCAATTACAATGATGCAGATTATGATGCAGCTTATGCCAATGCACAGGCAGCAGCATCTGATGAAGAAGCAACGAAATATTATAAAGAGTGTGAGACAATTCTGACCAATACAGCAGCCAATGTATATATTCAGGATATGGCAGAGCTTGTAGTTTTGAATAAGAAATATGCAGGCTATGAATTCTATCCTTTATACATTCAGGATATTGCCAAGCTGTATATTGCAGAATAAGTAATAAGGAGACGGGAATATGAAATACGTAGGTAAGAAGTTTGTAACATTGATTATTACATTACTGTTGATTTCATTTCTCGTCTTTTTGACTTTTGATATCATCCCCGGAGATGCAGCTATGGCACAGCTTGGCACAGAGGCTACACCTGAGAGATTAGAGGCACTTAGGGAAGAGATGGGATTGAATCAGCCATTCCTGCAGAGATATGGACAATGGCTGATTGCATTCCTGCATGGAGATTTTGGAATGTCTTATAAATATAAAGTATCTGTGCAGTCTATGATTCTGTCCAAATTACCGATTACAGTGATGATGGCACTGATTTCTTTTGTACTGATGATCGTAGTATCACTGCCCATTGGAATCTATACAGCCAAACATAATGGTAAATGGATGGACAGATGTATTACAGTATTGAATCAGATTGTGATGGCAGTACCTCATTTCTTTATGGGTATTCTGCTGACCTATGTATTCGGACTGGTGCTGAAATGGTTCACACCAGGTAATTTCGTATCCTATGATGTAGATTTTGGTGCATTTCTGGCGTATCTGATTTTTCCATGTATTGCAATTGCACTTCCCAAGATAGCAATGTCTGTGAAGCTGATTAAGAGTGCATGCGTACAGGAATCGAAGAAGGATTATACCAGAACTGCTTATAGTAAAGGAAATAACACCAATAAGGTTTTATATAGACATGTTCTTCGTAATGCCATGATTCCTGTCATTACATTATGGGGAATGACTCTGGCAGATATGCTGGTGGGCAGCATTGTAATCGAGCAGGTATTTAATATTCCTGGAATCGGAAGAATCCTTCTGACATCTATCTCTTACAGAGATTATCCTGTAGTACAGGCAATCATCGTACTGATCGCATGCGTGGTCATTGTTACGAATTTCTGCGTGGATGTCATTTATCAGCTGGTAGATCCAAGAATCAGTGTTCAGGAATAATAGGCTCAAGAGGTGCGTATGAAAAAGAAAAAGAACTGGAATTTAATACTGGGAGGAATCATAACGGTTGTTATGCTAATTATGATTCTCATAGGCTTCTTCTGGACGCCTTATGATTCTACAAAGATGGATAGTGCCAATAAGCTGGCAGCTCCTTCCCTACAGCATATCATGGGATGTGATAATTTTGGCAGGGATATTTTCTCAAGAGTGCTGGAAGGTATGGGAAATACTTTTGTAATCGCAATATTGACTGTGCTGATAGGTGTATTTTTTGGAGTCCTGATCGGAGCATTCACCGGGTACTTTGGCGGCTGGCTGGATGAAGTACTGATGCGTATCAATGACGTTGTTTTTGCTTTTCCAAGTATTTTACTGGCATTGATCTTTATCAGTCTGTTTGGCCCAGGCAAGTATAATGTAGTGCTGGCATTGGGGATTGCATTTATCCCCAGCTTTGCACGTATTGTCAGAGGTGAATTTATAAAATACAGGGATATGGATTATATTAAGAGTGCCCATTTAGCCGGAGTAGGTAATCTGCGCATTATGTTCGTGCACATTTTGCCTAATGCGGTTACTGTATTATTATCTTCTGTTATGATAGGGTTTAATAATGCGGTATTGGCAGAAGCGGGGATGAGCTATCTGGGAATTGGTGTACAACCCCCTGAGGCAAGCCTTGGCAGTATGCTTTCTGAGGCACAGAGCTATTTGTTCTCGGCTCCGAATTATGCGATTTTCCCAGGTCTTATGATTATTCTTATGGTGTTGGGATTATCATTGCTGGCAGATGGAATTAAGGCGTGAGATCCGCTGTTTAAGTGAGGTAAGGATGAGCGATACATTATTAGAAATCAGGCATTTGAATATAGAGTTTCACGATCATGATAAACCGGAGAGTGTAGTAAACGACTTCAATCTGACCTTACAGCAGGGAGAGATTGTAGGAATCGTAGGAGAATCCGGTTCTGGTAAATCCATGACAGCCATGGCGATTGCAGGGCTTCTCAGACGTCATGATATGAAGAAGAGTGGGGAGATTCTGTTTGAGGGAACAGAGCTCCTTCATGCGAAACGTTCCTTATTGAGACAGTATCAGGGCAATGATATCAGCATGGTATTCCAGGAGCCAATGACTTCCCTCAATCCGGTAAAGCGTATCGGCTGGCAGGTAGAAGAGAGCCTCAGGCTGCACAGACCTGAAATGACGAAGCAGGAGCGCTATGAGAGAGCTATCGAAAGTCTCAGGAATGTGGAACTGGATCAGCCAGAGAAGGTCTATAAGCAGTATCCCCATGAGTTATCAGGCGGCATGAGGCAGCGTGTCATGATCGCATCAGCCATGATCTGTGAACCCAGGCTGTTGATTGCAGATGAACCGACTACAGCACTGGATGTAACAATCCAGCTCCAGATCGTGAAGCTTCTGCAGAGACTGAATCAGGAGAAAAAGACATCCATTCTGTTCATTTCTCATGATCTGAGCCTTGTGAAGAGGCTGTGTCATCGTATCGTAGTTATGAATAAGGGAGATATTGTAGAAGCCGGTGACACAGAGAACATATTTTATCATCCCAAGGATGCATATACAAAACAGTTAATTGATGCCATCCCGCGGTTAGAGAAGCCGGATCTGGCATAATGATATGGGGTCAATATGAAGAATATTCTTGAAGTAAAGAATTTGAATGTGTATTATACTGATAAAGGCAGCTTTTTTCATGGAAAGAAGGAAGAGAAGCATGCACTGAAAAATGTGTCTTTTACCATGAGAGAGGGAGAAATCCTCGGACTGGTAGGAGAAAGCGGATGCGGTAAGACATCTCTTGCGAAGGCACTTCTTGGTATGCAGAAGAAGTATGATGGAGAGATCAGGTTGGATTGTGCCAACCCGCAGATGGTATTTCAGGACCCATATGGTTCACTGAATCCTGCTAAGCGAATCGGTTGGATTCTGGAGGAGCCTCTTCGTATGAAACATGCTTATTCTGCGGAAGAGAGACGTCAGAAAGTGGATGAGATGCTGGATAAGGTAGGGCTTGACAGAAAGTGTCGGGAACATTATCCAAATGAGCTTTCAGGCGGACAGAGACAGAGAGTGGCGATAGCACAGGCACTGTTATGTGATACGAAGTTTCTGATTGCGGATGAACCTGTATCTGCATTGGATGTAACCATTCAGGCACAGATCATCAGATTATTGCTTAAACTGCATCAGGAGATGGGAATATCCATACTGTTTATATCTCACGATCTGCGAGTTGTTTATCAGATGTGCGACAGAGTGATGATCATGCGTAGTGGTGAGATTCTGGAGCAGGGAGACATTGATGAGATTTATAACCATCCAAAGACTGATTACACCAAACTGTTATTAGAGGCTGCAAATATTATATAATAAAGGATAAATATTATGCTGGAATGTTTATACCCCAAGGTATACTTGGATTCTACTTATGAGATAGATTTTGAACAATATTATCAGGATGGTTACAGAGCAATTATCTTCGATATTGATAATACGCTGGTGCCACATGGAGCGCCCGCCGACCAGCGGGCTATTGCCTTATTTAAGAGACTGCACGCTCTCGGATATCAGACCATGATGCTTTCCAATAACAAGGAGCCACGTGTGAAGATGTTCTGTGATGCGGTAGATGCAGAGTATATCTACAAAGCAGGCAAGCCCAATCCTGCTAATTACAGAGAAGCTATGAAGCGCATGCATACAGATGAGAAGAATACGTTGTTCGTAGGAGATCAGATCTTCACAGATGTGTGGGGAGCGAATAAAGCAGGAATTTATTCTATTCTGGTAAAACCCATTCATCCTAAGGAAGAGATTCAGATCGTTTTAAAACGTTACCTTGAAAAAGTCGTTTTATTCTGTTATAAAAGACATATGTACAAATAATGGTAACTAGGCAGGGATAAAATATGATAGAGATTAACGGACTGACAAGGACTTGTGGATTGATCGGCAATCCGGTGGAACACACACTTTCACCTATGATCCATAATTATCTGGCACAGCAGATGGATGTAAATATGGTCTATGTACCATTTCTGGTAGAACAGGGCAGATTGGAAGATGCCATAAAGGGTGCATATGGACTGCATATTCTTGGCTGCAATGTGACAGTACCTTATAAAAATGATGTAATTCCATATCTGGCACAGATAGATGAGTTGGCTGCGAAAATGGGTTCTGTAAATACACTTGTCAGAGTAGATGGTGGCTATAAAGGATATAATACAGATATGACAGGTCTGTATCGTGCTATGAGCAGTGATGGTGTGTCTATCCAGGGAGAACAGGTAATTGTTCTTGGTGCAGGCGGTGTCGGCAGGGCAGTAGCATTCATGTGTGCAGCGAAAGGAGCAGCGCATGTATGGCTTTTGAACAGAACAGTAGAGAAGGCAGACGAGGTGGCGAAGGAAGTCAACCTCACAGAAGGCAGAAGCTGTGTAGAGGCTCTTGCCATGTCCGATTATGATAAGCTCCCGGATGAGAAATATCTGGTGATTCAGAGTACCAGCGTCGGGCTATACCCTCATGTAGAGGATGCTGTCATTACGGACCCGGCTTTTTATCATAAAGTGAAAGCCGGCTATGATCTGATCTACAGACCCTGGGAGACTAGATTCATGCAGTTGGTAAAAGAACAGGGAGCGCCGGCTTATAATGGTCTGAAGATGCTGTTGTATCAGGGAATCGAAGCCTTTGAACTCTGGAATCAGTGCAAAATAGAAGATGAAAGTGCTTACAAATTATATGAAATGCTGAGGACTACCGTATGAAGAAGAACATTATCCTAATCGGCTATATGGGCTGTGGTAAGACTACAGTGGGCAAAAGCCTTGCCAGGCTGGAGAGTGCGATTTTTCTGGATACTGATGAAAGAATCGAAGAGAAACAGGGCAGAACGATCAGTGAGATTTTCGCGCAGGATTCGGAAAAGGCATTTCGTGATATGGAGACTGCATATTTGAAAGAATTATTGCGGTTAAAAAGAGAGGGAATGATCGTATCCACCGGAGGCGGCATGCCTGTCAGGGATGAAAATCGGCAACTGTTGCGAGAGCTGGGATATGTAGTTTATCTGAAGGTTTCAGCAGAAACGATATATGAGAGAGTAAAGGGAGATACGAAACGACCGCTTCTGCAATGTGAGGATCCTTTGTCAAGAATACGTGATATGATGGAACAGCGTAGAGAAGCCTATGAGAGTACAGCACATTATATTGTGCAGGTAGATACATATAAACAGCAGGAGCTTGCTGAAATAATACAGGAAAGGTATAGGAAAATGCTATGAAACTGTTAGTAATTAATGGACCGAATCTCAATTTCCTTGGAATTCGTGAAAAAGGAATCTATGGTACGCAGGATTATCAGTATCTGGTGAATCTGATTGAACAGAAAGCACAGGAGACAGGCTGCGAGATAGAAATATGGCAGTCTAATCATGAGGGCGCTATTATTGATAAGATTCAGGAAGCATATTTTAACGGAACAGAGGGAATCATCATCAATCCCGGTGCATATACACATTATTCCTATGCGATTCGTGATGCGCTTGCCAGCATTACAGTACCAAAGGTAGAGATTCATATTTCTGATATTACCCAGAGAGAAGAGTTCCGTAAGACATCCGTAACAAAGCCTGCCTGTGACTATCAGATCTATGGACAGGGACTGAATGGGTACTTAATGGCGATAGATTGGGTGATAAATAAAAAAAACAGTTGAAATGTGACCGGTTTTGTTATAGAATGGTCAATGGATTCTAAACGTGAAACGTGAAAATTTAGGAGGAAACAGTTTATGATATCAGCAGGAGATTTCAGAAATGGTATTACAATCGAGTACGAGAATAGTATCTATCAGATTATTGAATTCCAGCATGTAAAACCTGGTAAGGGTGCAGCATTTGTTAGAACCAAGTTAAAGAACATCATCAGTGGTGGTGTAGTTGAGAAGACTTTCAGACCTACAGAGAAATGTCCTCAGGCACGTATTGATAGAAAAGATATGCAGTATCTGTATGAAGATGGTGATTTATACTACTTCATGGATACAGAGTCTTACGATCAGGTTGGTCTGAATGCAGACAAGGTTGGCGATTCCTTAAAGTTCGTTAAGGAGAACGAGATGGTTAAGGTATGTTCTCACAACGGTAATGTATTCGCAATCGAGCCTCCACTGTTCGTAGAACTGACTATTACAGATACAGAGCCTGGATTTAAGGGCGATACAGCTACAGGTGCTTCCAAGCCTGCTACTGTTGAGACAGGTGCTACTGTCAGCGTTCCTTTATTCGTAAATACAGGAGACGTAATCAAGATTGATACCAGAACAGGTGAATATCTGTCCAGAGTATAATTTAGAAGATTTAAAGAGAACTTAAGCATAGTCTTGGGTTCTTTTTTTATTGTAAGAAAGTTTAGTACGAGTTTTTACATTTGGCTTGCATTCAGCGAAATGGTATAGTATATTGAATCCGGATTTATGAGAATGTTTGGTAAATAGAATATAGTAGGCGAGTCTTTTGAACCATGGAGAGTATTAGAAATTGCAGTACGCTTCATGGTTTTTTGTACGCAAATTTTGAAAAAAGATGAAATAAGGAGATATTATATTTTATGGAATTTACCAATTTTACAACATTAGTACAGAGAGAAGTTGAGAAGAGAGCAGGCGAGAATTACCGTGTGAAGCTGAATGATGTTATGAAAAACAACGGCGTAGTGTTGAGGGGAATCACATTAATGCAGGATGACAGTAATATTTCACCGACAATTTATCTGAATCCATATTATGATGCATATGAAAATGGAGATACTACCCTTGGAACTGTTATTGATGAAGTGATTGACACATATGAGAGAAATAAGATCAATCGCAGCATTGATATGAAATTTTTCCTGAATTATGAGACTGTGAGATCCAGAATTATTTTTAAACTGATCAATACAGAGAAGAACCGGGAGTTATTAAGGGATGTTCCATATATTCCCTTCCATGACCTGTCTATTGTGTTCCAGTGTCTTGTTTCAGAAGAAAGATTTGGTAATGCATCCATTCTGATACACAATGTGCATCTTCAGCTGTGGAAGGTCAATGCCCGTGAATTATATGAGTGCGCGTTGGAGAATACGCCATTATTACAGGGATATGAGCTGGCAGATATGAATACCGTTCTGGAAGAAATGAAAGCATTAGGTGGGATAGATGATGAGGAAATAGAGGATATGCAGCAGGAAGTACCCATGTATGTACTGAGTAACAAATCAAGGATAAATGGTGCATCCTGTATTCTGTATAAAGATATTTTAAAAGATTTTGCGATGGTAGTAGACAAGGATCTGTATGTGCTTCCCTCATCCATCCATGAAGTGATCCTTCTGCCTTCCGATGGTACACAGGAGAGCGAACAATTAAAAGAAATGGTAAGGGAGATTAATCAGTCTCAGGTAGAAAAAGAGGAAGTACTTTCAGATTCAGTATATTATTACAGAAGATCAGATGATTCCTTTTTCTGTTTATAAGATAGGTAAAAAGGACAGATTATGTTACCTGTTTTGATGCTGAAAATGATGAAAAAGGCAATATATGTGAAAAGTCTTACATATAATAAAATAGCAAGAAACGGCACAAATTGAACAGACATTATATGAAAGAGCTTACACCAAAATGTTACAATAATGCCTATAATTAGATAATCTTCATGTAAGAATATGAAAGAATGAAAACATAAAACAAAGCTGCAAATTTTTTCAATTTTTATTTGATAAATTATTGACAATTAACCATATTATGTTTATCATTGAGTCATGTCAACGTAGCAGTGTCAGTCAAAATGTGCGCAATCGTGTATTTTGACAAGACCGATACAGACACCAAAGAAGGGTTACTAATAAAAGGGTAAACCAAATCAGGTAAAGGAGATCGTGAGTAAATGAAGAAGTGGGTTTATATGTTTAGCGAAGGCGACATGACAATGAGAAACCTTCTCGGTGGTAAGGGTGCTAACCTCGCTGAGATGTCAAGCATCGGCCTTCCTGTTCCACAGGGATTTACAATTACAACAGAGGCTTGTACTCAGTACTATGAGGATGGCCGCAAGATTAACGACGAGATCATGGCACAGGCTATGGACGGCGTTAAGAAGATGGAAGAGATTAATGGCAAGAAGTTCGGAGATTTGAAGAATCCTCTTCTTGTATCTGTTCGTTCAGGTGCGAGAGCTTCCATGCCAGGTATGATGGATACAATCTTAAACTTAGGTCTGAATGATGAAGTAGTTGAAGCAATGATCGCTGGCAACCCAGATCCTAAATTTAAGCGTTTCGTATATGACTCTTACAGACGTTTCATTCAGATGTTCTCAGACGTTGTAATGGAAGTTGGTAAGAAGTATTTTGAACAGCTTATTGATAAGATGAAGGAAGAGAAGGGTGTTAAGTACGATGTTGAATTGACAGCAGATGACTTAAAGACACTGGCTGAACAGTTCAAGGCAGAATACAAGAACCAGTTAGGTGAAGATTTCCCTTCAGATCCTGTTACACAGTTAAAGTTAGCTATCGAAGCAGTATTCCGTTCATGGGATAATCCTCGTGCTAACGTATATCGTCGTGATAACGATATCCCTTATTCATGGGGTACAGCAGTAAACGTAATGCCTATGGTATTCGGTAACTTAAATGATGAATCCGGTACAGGTGTTGCATTTACACGTGATCCTGCAACAGGCGAGAAGAAGCTCATGGGTGAGTTCTTAAAGAACGCACAGGGCGAGGACGTTGTTGCCGGTGTTCGTACACCTATGCCTATCGCTCAGATGGAGCAGGAGTTCCCTGAAGCATATACAGAGTTCGTTAAGGTTTGCGAGCTCCTTGAGAACCACTATCATGATATGCAGGATATGGAGTTCACTGTTGAGAACAAGAAGCTCTATATGTTACAGTGCCGTAACGGTAAGAGAACAGCTCAGGCTGCATTGAAGATTGCTTGCGATTTAGTTGACGAGGGACACAAGACAGAGGCTGAAGCAGTAGCTATGATTGATCCTCGTAACCTTGATACATTATTACATCCTCAGTTCGATGCTAAGGCATTAAAGGCTGCTACACCTCTTGGCAAGGGACTTGGTGCTTCACCTGGTGCTGCTTGTGGTAAGGTTGTATTTACAGCTGATGACGCTGAAGAGTGGGCTGCAAGAGGAGAAAAGGTAGTACTTGTTCGTCTGGAGACATCTCCTGAAGACATTACAGGTATGAAAGCTGCTCAGGGTATCCTGACAGTTCGTGGTGGTATGACATCTCACGCTGCAGTAGTTGCTCGTGGTATGGGTACTTGCTGTGTATCCGGTTGTGGCGACATCGTTATGGATGAAGAGAACAAGAAGTTCACATTAGCTGGACAGACATTTACAGAAGGTTCTGAAATCTCCATTGATGGTACAACAGGTAACATCTATGCAGGCATCATCCCTACAGTAGATGCTTCTATCGCTGGTGAGTTCGGTCGTGTTATGGCTTGGGCTGACAAGTATAGAAAGTTAAAGGTTAGAACAAATGCAGATACTCCGGCAGATGCTAAGAAGGCTCGTGAACTTGGTGCAGAAGGTATCGGTCTTTGCCGTACAGAGCATATGTTCTTTGATCCTGAAAGAATCGCTGCTTTCCGTGAAATGATCTGCTCTGATACAGTAGAAGAAAGAGAAGAAGCTCTTGAGAAGATCCTTCCTTATCAGCAGGGAGACTTCAAGGCTCTGTATGAAGCACTTGAAGGCAACCCGGTTACTATCAGATTCCTGGATCCACCTCTTCATGAGTTTGTTCCTACAGAAGAAGCTGATATTGAGAAGCTTGCAAAGGCTAAGAATAAGTCTGTAGAAGAAGTAAAGGCTATCTGTGCATCACTTCATGAGTTCAACCCTATGATGGGTCATAGAGGATGCCGTCTTGCAGTTACTTATCCTGAAATCGCTAAAATGCAGACAAAGGCTGTTATCCGTGCAGCTATCGAAGTTCAGAAGGCACATGCTGACTGGACAGTTAAGCCTGAAATTATGATTCCTCTTATCTGCGAAGTTAAGGAATTAAAATATGTTAAGAAGGTAGTTGTTGAAACAGCTGATGCTGAAATCGCAGCTGCAGGCGTTAAGTTAGAGTATGAAGTAGGTACTATGATTGAGATTCCTAGAGCAGCTCTTACAGCTGATGAAATCGCTAAGGAAGCTGACTTCTTCTGCTTCGGTACTAACGATTTAACTCAGATGACATTTGGTTTCTCTCGTGATGATGCTGGTAAGTTCTTAAATGCTTACTATGACACAAAGATCTTCGAGAACGATCCATTTGCTAAGTTAGACCAGACAGGTGTTGGTAAGTTAATGGAGATGGCTATCAAGTTAGGTAAGCCAGTTAATCCAAACCTTCACATCGGTATCTGTGGTGAGCACGGTGGAGATCCTTCATCCGTAGAATTCTGCCACAAGATTGGTCTTGACTATGTATCCTGCTCACCTTTCCGTGTACCTATCGCAAGATTGGCAGCAGCACAGGCAGCTATCGCCGATGGAGGAAAGTAGAAGATAACCGCAAATACATGTATTTCACAACATTCGTGATTACGAGGGAAGATGTGAATGATTATATGTCACACCACCCGGAGTATACTAAAGCGAATAGGTTTAAAGATATTATTTGCAAAATCTATATATAACTCTTGAAAAGGAAGCTCACAAGGCTTCCTTTTCTGCTGTATAAGAGTTCTCTATTAAGGATTAAATCCCTTTTGAAACTAAAAAGGATTTAGTCCTTTTTTAGTATAAAAAATAATATCACGGAGATAGTGAAATGGAACAAAACACAGCGTTAGGTGCAACAGCCGAGAAAGAAGGCAACATTCTATAAATTAATTGTGTATGGAATTCTTCCAAGGGCAATGGTGTTAATCGTAATTGCAGCTATTTTTACAATGCTTTGTGAACGAACAGCTGGAATGCTGTCTAATTTGTGCCTTTTGAATGGATATTATGATGAACTATATCCGGAAAAGAAAGAAACGAAGGGCGAAATATATCCCGAATATGACAATATGGTGGATATTGTAAATGCAACAAATTCAAAAAAGTGTTTATCAATTTAGGAGTGGATGATTTAGATAAAGAGTATCAGCGCATTGCAGAGTTGGAAATAGGAAAAAATTTGACACCCATTCGATATCTTAATGTTTTTTCACCATATTGGTATTTTACTTTTATGGATCCGGATGGAAATCCAATTGAAATTACAGGAGCGTATGAGAAATAAGTATTATCAATATATAGAGAAAGCTCATATACAGGAGGTACGATAATGCAAGATGTTATTAGTGTCAATCAAAAAGAATATGAAATTGTGAAGTTATTAGGACATGGAAAAGGTGGTTATGCTGTGTTCTGCAAGGGGACGCATGCGTACGAAAGTGCTGGGAATTAGAACGCTGCCCTGAGACTATATGTGTCAGGGCAGCCGCTTTTTCTTTTATAATTCACTGATAAATTTTTTATAATCTCTGGGTGTCTGCTTGACGACCTTTGTGAAGGCGCGCAGGAAACACGAGTAATCATTGAATCCACACTCAAAGGAGATCTCTGTAAAGGATTTCCCGGCAACAATCATTTCCTTAGCCAGCATGATTCTTCGGTACAGCACATAATCATAGATGCTCCATCCTGTGTAGGCGGAGAAGGATCTGGAAAGGTAGGAGGTACTGATGTTAAACTCTTTGGAGATATCGGCCAGCGTGATGGCGGTCGTAAAATGATTGTTAATGTAGTTTAAAACTGACTGAATGGTACTGTTCAGCACAATGGGCGAACTGGTAACTTGTGATTTGCTGGCAATCTCATGAACCATAGCGAGAAACTGGGCGATGGTGATGCGGTTTTGCCACTGGTCAACAGGGCTTCTGGAATTCATGCGAGTCTGAATCTGTTTGATGTAATTTCTTAAGGTATCTCCTGTCTCACGGTCTATATAAAAATAGTATTTCCCCTCTTTTACATAATTCTTAAAAATTTCGGATAAATTGGGCAGTCCCATTCCAATGGTTTGCAGAAGGGGAGGTCTGACGTAAATCCAGGAACGGTCATAATCCTTTGGAGAATGGCTTGATACCGGTCCATGCAGATAAAAGGGTGGGATGATAATCAAGGTACAGGTCTGAAGAGGAAAAACAATTTCATCCATTCCATAATAGGGCATTCCATTGAAAAATATGTAAAACTCAAAAAAGTCATGAATGTGCAGTCCGAAACTGCTCCATTCATCGGTTATGCCATCGAAGGCATCGTATTCATTATTGGAACTTAACATGGGGCTGTAAACAGATTGTTCATTGTCAATTGATTGCATTTCAAAACCTCCAATTGGTAAAATTGCACAATGTAAATAATGGTGCATCATTAAAAATATACAATAAGACAAATAAACGGAACGGTACAATATGAGTATAGGGTAAGATTAACATATTATCAAGCAGAATACGCAAAGAAAATGCAAAATTATTATAATATAATGAGTGCATCAGTAAGAGGAACGGAAACAACAAGAAACAACAAGTAACAACAAGAACAAATAGGAGATGTTTGCAAATGAGTAAAAAGAAGGCAGTTAGAAGCAAGAAAAAATCCTTTTGGTGCTGGATAAAGAGAGACTGGCGTCTGTACGCTATGCTGGCGGTACCAATCATCTGGTATCTGCTCTTTTGCTATAAGCCAATGGTCGGACTGATTATTGCCTTTCAGAAATTCAACATTTTCAAGGGAATTGCGGGCAGCAAATTCGTCGGCCTGGAGAATTTTAAATTCGTGTTCGGCATGCGTGATTTTGGAATAGCACTTCGCAATACACTGTGGCTGAATACCCTGGATCTGGTATTTGGATTTCCTGTTCCGATTATCCTGGCCATTCTTCTCAATGAAATGAGAATGATGAAATGGAAGAAGTTCTCTCAGACACTTCTTTATCTGCCGCACTTCCTTTCCTGGGTAATTATTGGTGGTATGGTGCTTCAGATATTTGCTCCTACCACAGGAGCCATCAATGCTATCTTGATGAAGCTGGGTTTGATTGACAGCAACATTCCATTCCTTACTAATGGAGCCTGGTGGACTTTTACATATGTATTGGTAGGTGTATGGCAGGGAATGGGATGGGGAACCATTTTGTATCTTGCAGCGATTACCGGTTTGGATGCTTCCCTTTTTGAAGCGGCGGAGATCGATGGTGCCAATAAATTACAGCGAATTTGGCATATTACGCTGCCGGGTATCCGCTCAACGATTGTTGTTCTCCTGGTATTGAATATCGGACGTATGATGAGCATCGGTTTTGACAGACCTTTCATCATCGGCAACACGCTTGTAAAGGATACCTGTGATGTAATTTCAACATTTGTGTATCGGGCAGGTATTGAGAATAACCAATTTGCTAGAGCAACAGCAATCGGTTTGTTCCAGTCGGTGGTTGGTGTGGTACTGATTACCATTGCCAATACAATTTCCCGATGGTTCGATGAACAGAGTATTTGGTAGGAGGAAAAGATATGCAGGCAAAAAGTAAACAACAGGTAGGTCGCAGAGATCGAATCACTCCGGGACAATGGGTTCTGACCTTGGTTATGCTCTTCTTTGTTGCGATATGCACACTTCCTTTTGTAAACGTGATTGCAGTTTCACTATCTTCGAAATCCGCAATTTTAAGAGGTGATGTGTCATTCTGGCCAAAGGAATTCACCACCAAAGCATATGAGGCAATCGTAAGGGATAAGTCCATGTGGACCAGCTTATTCTACACAGTAAAGCTGACAGTTATTTATACATTCTTATCCATGATTTTAACCATATTGACTGCTTTTCCGTTGACAATGAAGCGTTTAAAGGGTCGTAAGTTCTTTTCCATGTTCATTATTTTCACGATGTATTTCTCAGGCGGTACGATTCCTATTTACCTGAATGTGAAAGAGCTTGGGCTGCTGAACAACATGTGGTCCCTGATACTTCCCGGATTGATGTCCACCTTCAACGTGATTATCTTAAAGAATTTCTTCAGCAGTCTGCCGTATGAGCTGTATGAAGCGGCAGTCATTGATGGGGCTAATGATTTCCAGATTTTGTGGAATGTGTATCTGCCGTTGAGTTATTCCTCATTGGCCACATTGTCCCTGTTTTATGCAGTAGGAAGATGGAATTCTTTTTCAGATGCATTGTATTACATTACTTCAAGAGATTTACAGCCGCTGCAGCTAAAGCTCTACAACTTAATTAAGGGCTCCCAGGCAATTGAAGTAGCGGTTATGGAGGGAAATGCGAATGACCTAGCCTCCAGTCTGTCGGAGTCCATTGAATCGGCAACCATTATTTTTGCAACGCTTCCCATTTTGTGTGTATATCCTTTCGTACAAAGATATTTTGTAAAAGGTGTTACCATGGGAGCAGTCAAAGGTTAATTTGTATCGTGCGGGATGACCCGTTCAAATAAAGAAAAGGAGAGTATCTTATGAAAAAGCGAAAACAAGTATTATCAGCAACACTCGCAATGGTATTGGCAATGGGGGCGCTGACCGGATGCGGTTCTGCAAGCGAGACAAGCAATGGCGGAACAAATGACAGTGCAGCCAATGACGCAAAGTCACAGGAAACTGCATCGGAGCAGGCAACAAATGATGAATGGATTACACTTCGCGTGGAAATGTACGACCGTTCCATCGCCGGTTTCAATGTAGAAGATTGTTGGCAGCTGCATTACATTCAGGAAAACTTTGGAGACCCGAACCACATCAAGGTTGAGTGGGTTCCGGTATCTCGTTGGGAAGAGGGAACCATCTTAAACACGCAGCTTGCAGGTGGAACCGCTCCGGATATCTGTATGACATACGGCGGCGACCTGGTACAGCAGTATGTTGATATGGGTGGAATCACAGCACTGGATGATCTTCTTGATGAGTATGGTCAGGACTTAAAAGCATTCTTGGGTGATAATGTATTACAGTATGGTCAGTTTGATACGGGAAGCGGCCTTGAGCAGTATGCTTTGCCTGCACGTCGTATTGTTACAGCAGCACAGTCAAATTACATTCGTAAAGACTGGCTGGAACAGCTGAATATGGATGTGCCTACGAATATTGAAGAACTGTATGAATATTTGAAGGCTGCCAAGGAAAATAATCTTGGCGGAGCAACGACCATTCCATATTCTTCCGACCTTTACTCTGCAGATCCCTTCTATGGATGGACCTTCCAGATGGATGCCTTTATTGATTACTCTCAGGTAACAGAGGAAGACTGGGTAGCAAACCATGAATTTCATTACAATCTGCCCGGTGCCAAAGAAGCGATTCGCTGGATGAACAAATTCTATAACGAAGGTCTTGTAACGGATTACTTTGGTATTGAGAACGACGACCAGACAAAAGCTAACCGTGTAAATGGTTATGAAGGCTTCTGGGTAGGCAACTGGGATGCACCTTGGCGTATGGAGGATTCCTTCCAGATTGACCTGGAGAAGAATGTTCCCGGCGCTTCCTGGATAGCTTGTGACCCTTACAAGCCTACCAGTGAAAGTAAGCCTCATGAAACTTATACAGCAGCCGGTCAGTACATTTTCATTCCTGCATCCGTTCCTGAAGAGACAGCTATTGCAGCAGTGAAGTATCTGAACTGGATGAGCCAGCCGGAAAGCTTATTTGCTTTACAGAATGGTGAAAAAGGTCATAACTATACAACTGTTGATGCAAATGGCATTCCCACAGATCTTAAGAATATTGATGATACAGAAGATGCATACAAGCTGCATGCAACAGATGGTGCTCCGATTTGTAATGGCTTCTACTATGGAAGTGACGAACTGAACATTACAGCATCTGCTAATGCATACCCCGGATACTCGGATGTAGTTGCAGATTCCCTGAAGAACTCAATGAACAATGGGTATGAACCTATTAGCTTTACAGGCACGATTCAAGCCCGTGTTGACTATGGCTCCACAGTTATTTCCAAAGAGGCTGAGCTGCTTGTGCAGTCAGTAACCTGTTCCCCTGAAAGCTTTGATCAGGTATGGGATAAGTACTTAAATGAACTCCTGGCCTCTGGCGGACAGCAGATTATCGATGAACAGAGAGAAGCTTATAAAGCCGGTGAATATCGTGGTCAGTATCCTATGAAATAAATGGACTTTACGGTAAAGGAAGGTACGTGGGATCAGATGCACGTTATCTTCCTTTGCTATATACAGCAAAATACAAAGAGAAAGTGAGACGGTCTGATGTTTCGTGTAGCGATTGCAGGGTGTGGTTCCATTGCGGCAGTTCATGCAAAGGTGCTTGATGCTCTCCCGGAAACAGAGTTGATTGCGTGCTGTGATATCCGCAGAGAACGAGCAGAGGCTTTGGCAAAAGCTTATGCCATGAGAGCTTATGAAAATCTTCAGGAATTAGTGGAAAAGGAGGCGCCGGATGCAGTGCATCTGTGTACGCCCCATATGCTTCACACACCAATGGCAGAGTATTGCCTGCGGCATGGAATCCATGTGTTTACGGAGAAGCCGCCGGTGATTAACAGAGAACAGTGGGAAGTGTTCCAGCAGCTGGAAAGCTATGAAAAGCGTGTGGGTATTTGTTTCCAAAACAGGTATAATGCTTCTGTCAAAGAGGCCAAATCCATATTAAACTCCGGCAGAGCCGGTAAAATTCTGTCAGCCAGGGCAATTCTTACCTGGAACAGAGAGGCTACCTATTATACGGAAAGTGACTGGAAAGGCAAGTGGGACACGGAGGGTGGAGGAGCTCTGATTAATCAGGCGATTCATACACTGGATTTATTGGTATATCTGCTGGGAAGTGTGAAGCAGGTACAGAGTCATATGTGCAATCATACGCTGCAGCAGGTGATTGAAGTGGAGGATACCGTAGAGGCACTGATTTCGTTTGAAAATGGAGCAGGGGCAGTTTTCTTTGCCAGCAATGGATACGGTGCCAATGCCCCTGTTCTTTTGGAAATTGTGTGTGAGAATGTAACAATCAGGATGGAAAATGAGCAGCTGCAGTTGACCTGGAAGGATGGAAGGAAAGAACAGATTATAGAGGAAACAGCTACTCCCTTGGGAAAGAATTATTGGGGCAGCAGCCACTATAGTTGCATTCAGGATTTCTATCGCGCAATCCGGGAAGGCAGAACCTATCAGAATGATATTCAAAGTGTCAAAGAGACCATGGAGCTGATGTTACACATGTATGATCCTTATAGAAATAAGATTGTTGGAGACTGAATAAGTAAAGGTGAGATAAAATGATTAATGTAGCAATTATTGGTACGGGAGGGATTTCCAATGCGCATATTCAGGGATATCTGCAGTTCCCTGACAGATGTCAAATTGTTGCACTGGTGGATATTGTTCCCGGAAAAGCAGCACAAGTAAAAGAAAAGTACCATCTGACCCAGGCGGCGGTATACGAAAATCATAAGGATATGCTTGGAAAATCGGATATTCAGCTGGCTGATGTGTGCACACCGCCCTATGTTCATGCTTCCATCAGCATCGACTGCATGAATGCGGGGATTAATGTTATCTGTGAGAAGCCTATGGCGGCATCTCTGGAAGAATGTGATGCCATGCTGGCTGCAAGAGATCAAAATGGGGTGAAGCTTTCTATCATTGCCCAGAACCGTTTCAGACAGCCAATTAGTAACCTGAAGAAGCTTCTGGACAGCAACCTGGCAGGTCCCATAAAGGCAGCGACCATAGATTCTTTCTGGTGGAGAGGGCATTGCTATTATGATCTTTGGTGGAGAGGCACCTGGGAGAAGGAAGGCGGTGGCTGCACCCTCAATCATGCGGTGCATCACATTGACATGCTTTTGTGGATGATGGGATTGCCGGAGAAGGTAAACAGCGTGTTGGCAAATGTGTCTCACGATAATGCAGAGGTGGAGGACCTATCCATGAGTGTCCTGCAGTATCCCGGAGCATTAGCCCAGCTGACTGCATCTGTGGTGCATCACGGCGAGAAACAGGGTCTCACCTTCCAGTGTGAGAAGGCCATGCTGTCAGCACCCTTTGAATGCTATGCCTCTACTTCTCTGCAGAATGGATTTCCACAGAGAAATGAAGCCTTGGAGGCAGAAATTGCGGACTATGTCAACAATCTTCCTGAGGTCAAATGGGAAGGACATACAGGACAACTGGAGGATGTGTTGACCGCCTTAGAAGAGGACAGACCGGTAGCTATTGCCGGAGAAGATGGACGCAATACGATAGAACTTATCTGTGCAATCTATAAGTCGGGCAGTGAAGGTAGCAGTGTGACACTTCCTATTAAAAAGGACGATCCGTTCTATACGGTTGCAGGCATTATGGCCAGTGTGCCGCACTTTTATAAGAAGACTAATTCTGTAGGAAGTCTTGATGGTGATATTACCCTGGGAAGTAGTTATCAGAAGTAGACAGAAAAGCTTTGAAGGGAAGAAAAGAGGATGAATATGAGTAAAGACGTCAATATAGCGGATGGTATGAATTATGCACCTAAGGGAAAACCAAACCCTGTGGTAGGAGAGGGAGAATTTGGATTTTCGGCAATAGGCTTAGACCATGGACATATTTACGGTATGTGTAACGGGTTAATTGAGGCAGGAGCAACTCTGCGCTATGTATACGACCCTGATCCTGTAAAGGTAGAGCATTTCGTAAAAAGCTTTCCAAATGTCAAGGTGGCTTCCTCTGAGCAGGAGGTATTTGATGATCCGGAAACCAGGCTGGTTGCTGGTGCGGCGGTGACCTCAGAACGCTGTGCACTGGGACTTCGAGCAATGGAGGCGGGCAAAGATTATTTCACGGACAAAGCCCCTTTGACAACATTGGAGCAGCTGGAAGCAGCCAAAGCCTGTGTTCAAAAAACAGGTAAGAAATACATGTGCTACTATGGGGAACGTCTGCACTGTGAAAGCGCTGTATTTGCAGGACAGCTCATTGAACAGGGCGCCATTGGAAAAGTTATCTCCGTGGCCGGTTTTGGTCCCCATCGCCTGAATGCAGGTTCGCGGCCTGCCTGGTTCTTCGAACACGAGAAATATGGTGGTATTCTCTGCGATATCGGTTCTCATCAGATTGAACAGTACCTTCATTTTGCAGGAGAAGAGGACGCAGTGGTAGAATCTGCCAGAGTGGAAAATTATGCGAATCCGGATCATCCTGAACTGGAGGATTACGGTGACTGTATGATTACCGGTAAAAATGGCACGAGCTTCTATTTCAGAGTAGACTGGTTCACTCCGGACGGGCTTCGTACTTGGGGGGATGGACGTACTTTGATTATCGGCACCAAGGGAACCATTGAACTTCGCAAATACATTAACGTAGGTGAGGAAGAGACTACCAGTGATGTAGTGTTCCTGGTAGACGGACAGAGCGAGAAACGATTTGATGTTCATGGTAAGGTAGGGTTCCCGTTCTTTGGACAGTTGATTCTGGACTGTATGAACAGAACAGAGAATGCCATGACGCAGGAACATTGCTTCAAGGCAGCAGAATTAGGCGTGCTGGCACAAATGAAGGCGAATCAGAAGGGGAAACTTGGATTTTAAAAGGTTGTTAGAGGGCAGATAAATGTATTTTGAATACCTGGCGAGAAGTATTTGTAATAAAAATGGAGCGTATACACCGGCTGGTGATTATGGAATAGCGGTAGCGGAAGCAATATCAGGGAACAGAAGGTTGGGAAAGGATGTTGAATTGTGCATTACCAATCAATCAGAACAAATATTTACAGGGGTGCTTCAGATTCAGGGAGTGATTTCCTCATCAAATCCCAAATTCTTCCTGCCGGGTTACATGTACAACCGTAATACAGCAGACAGACCACGAGCCGGAAGAAAACGGTTCCCTCGCATTACGCTTTGGCCAGAGGGCTGTCCGGAGTCTTCTTTTTTCCTTACAAGAAGTGACCGACTGGCTCTTCCGGTGGGGCTTATCTGGGACCCGGAGGAAGGGAAAACATGGGGATTATCAGCGGATCCGTATTTGAGAAATGAAGATGCTCAATTTCAGCAGTTCTGCGGATTTGGCTGTGCCATGCTTGACCGGGAGAGGGCTTCTATTAGCTATACAATAGGATATGAGAATGCTCCCTGGCTTTTTATTCAAACAGCGACCGTGCTGGAGCGTGAGGAATTGTCCGAGATAAACTGTATCTCCTTAAGCCCGGGGCAGGAACTGCGGGTTGTGCTGCATCTTTATGAATACACCTGCCCGGATGAGAGAGGGATTCACGAAGCACTTCAGGATACCTATGAATTGTATCATGAAGCTCCCAGAAAGGTTGCAGATATGACGATAAAGCGGGCAGTGAAGCTTTTGTCAAGTGCAGTCAAAGACTATGCGTGGCTTCCGCAGGATAAATGCTATAGCTGCTTTGTGTTCGACCGACCGGAGGGACTGACCTATAATAAACTGGGTTCTCTTACATGGACGAATGGTTTGGCAGTGGCTGTTCCCATGCTGTGTGCGTCAGGACTGTTACAGGATGAAGAACTAAGAAGGCAGGCACTCACATTTATCGAGGAAGTAGTGGCACATAGCATGAACCCGGAATCGGGATTGCCCTATGATGCTTACACGGATGGACAATGGGGGATGCGCGGCTGGTGGTATGATGGTCTTCATAATGGCGGACATGGATTATATCTGACCGGACAGGCAGCCTATTATATCCTGAAAGCTTATGAGCAGGAGAAGACTTTTAGTGGAACAGAACACCCGGAATGGCTGGATTATGCAGGACGGGTTGTGGAGAAGGTTAATACGCTCTTCAATACAGATATGGAATATCCCTTTGTGGCATCCGGCAGGACGGGTGCGGGACTGGAATACGATTCTATGGGAAGTGTCTGGTGTCTGGCGGCATCTGCGTACTATGTTTTACTGTCCGGCAACCGGGAATTACTCTCGCAACTTATATTATCGGAAACTCACTATTACGAGCAATATGTGTCTAAGTTTGAATGCTATGGCGGTCCTCTGGATACAGACAAGGCAGTGGATAGTGAGGGGATTCTTGCATATGTGAGAGCCGTCAGACTTCTTCATATGCTGACTGGTGAAGAAAAGTACCTGGATCATTTAAGAGAGGGACTTTGGTATGAATTTTCCTTTAAGCTGGGATATAATACCCCTGTGCAGGTGCGGCCGTTATCAGAAATTGGCTGGTCCAGCTGCGGCGGCAGCATTACTTCGGTGGCGAATCCGCATATTCATCCCATGTCCAGTACTGTGGTAGAGGAGATGTTTTATTACCTTTCCTACAGAGAAGATGCTTACGTAAGAAGTCGCCTGGAAGATACACTTGGCTGGGGGCTTCAGACCTTTAATACATACGATAAAGAATACGGTTATGGTTATACGGGCTGGATGTCAGAGAGATTTTGCTTCTGTGAAGGACTGGTAACAGAGAAATATCCTGATGGGATGCCGGCAGGCACATGGTTTGCGTTGATGCCCTGGGCATCTGCGAGCCTGGTAGAGGGCTTTATGTCAGCCATTACAGAAGGTATGGATTCTATTTAGATTGGGCAGGAGGAACAGATATATGGAACAGGTTAGGCTTGGTATCATTGGAATCGGTGGCATGGGATCGGGACATGCCGCAAATATTGCGGAGGGAAAAGTTCCCAAGATGTGTCTTACGGCAGTTGCGGATATTCGGGAGAGCAGATTAGATTGGGCGAAGGACAATCTTCCTGATACCGTGCAGCGTTTTTCAGATGGAAGAGAAATGATTGATTCAGGTGTGTGTGATGCTGTTTTGATTGCAACACCCCATTATTTACATCCGGAATTTGCAAAATACGGACTTACGCATGGTGTTCACGTCATCAGTGAAAAGCCTGCAGGTGTCTATACCAAACAGGTCAGAGAAGTGAATGAGGTAGCTGCAAAAAGTGATAAGGTATATGCATTAATGTTGAATCAGAGAACCAATTGTGTCTATCGCAAACTCCATGAGATGATAGAAAGCGGAGAACTGGGACAATTAAGGCGCGTAAACTGGATTATTACAGACTGGTATCGTAATCAGAGCTATTATGACGCAGCCGGATGGAAAGCAACCTGGGATGGTGAAGGCGGAGGCGTTCTTCTGAATCAATGCCCGCACCAGCTGGATCTCCTGCAGTGGCTTTGCGGTCTTCCCGTAAAGGTTCGCGCATTCTGCCATGAAGCGAAGTGGCATGACATTGAGGTGGAGGATGATGTGACGGCTTATCTGGAGTTTGAAAATGGTGCCACAGGTGTATTCGTTACCTCTACCGCAGATGCTCCGGGAACCAATCGTCTGGAATTAACATTTGAGATGGGACGTATCATTTGTGAAGACAATCGTCTGGTTTATGACAAGCTGAGTGCCAATCTCAGTGAATTTATCAAGACGGAAAAAGAGGGCTTTAAGAAACCGGATATGGAAACAATTGAGGTGGAGACCGATGGCAGGAATGAGCAGCATATGGGCGTGTTCAAGGCTTTTGCTGACCATATCCTGTATGGAACACCGCTGATTGCCAGAGGGGAAGAGGGAATCCGCGGATTGACGCTTTCCAATGCCATGCATCTGTCCAGCTGGCTTGACAAGACCGTGCAGATTCCGTTTGATGAGGATTTATTTTTACAGGAACTGAATAAGCGACGTGCCACCTCCAGGAAGAAAGAGGACACCGGAGTGGTGTTTGATACGCAGGGAACTTACTAAGGGCAAAAGGAGCAACGACCAAATGGAAATCAGAAGAATAGAACTGAACCCGGATAACAGGGTTGAATTTCATAACTAGGTTGATTTCTGTGTCGGTACCGGCAGAATGGGACTGGCACTGCAAAAGGAATATCTGGATCAGCTTAAGCTGGTACAGAAGGAAATTGGATTTCAGCATATTCGCGGACATGGACTGCTTTGCGATGATATGGCAATCTATCAGGTAAATGAGGCAGGAGAGGCAGAGTACAACTTTACCTATCTGGACCGGGTTATGGACAGCTATGTGGAGCTTGGACTGAGACCTTTTCTAGAACTGGGCTTTATGCCGTATAAGCTTGCCAGCGGTTCACAAACTGTGTTCTATTGGAAGGGGAATGTTACTCCGCCGGCTTCCTATGAGGGGTGGAGCAATCTGATCAAGGCTCTGATTGAGCACCTTAGCAGCAGATATGGCAGTGATGAGGTTGTGACTTGACCTATCGAGGTCTGGAATGAGCCCAATCTGGCTGTTTTTGGGAAAATTCTGATATGGAGGAATATTTTAAACTGTTTCATACCACCTTTGATGCAATCAAGGAGGTAGATGGGCGGTTTCGTGTGGGAGGACCTGCTGTCTGCGGCGGCACCGATGAAGTCTGGATTAAGGCTTTTATGGAGTATTGCCACGAGAATCGGATTCCGGTTGATTTTGTCACCAGGCACAATTATACAATAGAGTCGCCTGAGCGTATAGGACATTACGGATATACGAAGCTGCAGCAGGCAGAGGATGGCTTTGCCAATCTGCACACAACCCGCGAAATCATTGACAGCTATCCGGAGTATCGGGGACTGGAGATTCATGTTACAGAGTATAATACCGCCTATATTCCCAACGCACCGATTAATGACACCAATCAGAACGCGGCATTTTTGGCACAGCAGCTTTCCAGACTGGGAGAGGATAATGAATCCTATTCCTATTGGACTTTTGGAGATGTGTTCGAGGAGCAGGGCATTCCCTTTACACCCTTCCATGGCGGCTTTGGACTGGTGGCAAATGGCTGCATTCCCAAACCGACCTTCTGGACTTTTGCTTTTTTCAAGAAGTTAAAGGAGAAGGCGGGTGTGTGCATTTACAGGGATAATCATACGGTTGCCATGCAGCTGGAGGACGGAAGCATTCGGGGAATCGCATGGAATATGACCAATCAGAGAGCCGGGCATCATTATCAGCTTCAGCTGACGTTCCCGGGACAGGAAGAAGGGTGTCTGTTAACCAAAACAGTGGATGAAAGCCATTGCAATCCACTGAAGGTATGGCATGATTTGGGAGAGCCCGCGAATCTCACTAAGGAAGAGACGGCACTGCTGCAGCAGGCGGCACAGCCTTTTGTGGAGACAAAGCACCTATATCCGGAAAATGGTACAGTAGAAAGCTCCATTTACATAGAAGAAAACGGTGTGGTTTATTTTGAGTGGAAACCGGTGAAGGTACATTCAGACCGCGGTTATTCCTACCAACGCGTCATGCAGTATAATAAATAGTACCGGAAAACGAAAGGAGCACGGAAATGTACTATTGCCAAAGCTACCGGTACTGTACCGATGATGCCGGAATACGGTATGGGATTCTGGCAGTGTAAGATGTATGCCAGAACCTTTTATGACGGACAGATGAGGGAAGGACTGGAGAATCCGATGAACCTTGTGCGTTTTCTTATGTGTGATAAAGAAGTAATAGAAGTGTAAAAAATGTCCCTTTTCGGAATTGTGTTCCCACCCCACCTCTTTGTATAAATATAAATTGCATGAATAGCATAAACAGCATACCCAATATTTTTAGGAAGTGTCCAGCTCTGGATGCTTCCTATTTTTGTGATACAGAAAGATTGATTTTCTCTTGTGCCTATAAATATTTTTACGTGTCTGCATCAAGAGGTTGTGGTTTTAAGGTAATGAGTACAAGCATTAATCAACGTCTATGAAGCTGTTTTTCAAACACTAAGATATAGAAAGTATAATTTATTTTTGAAAGGAATTTTTTATGGAAAGTAAATCACGGACATTAGTTTGTACATAGTATTTTTTATCAACATGTGTTAGACTACTGTTATACAAATCGAAGTTTCATGGAGGTAAAATCATTATGAATAAAAGAACTGCGGGTGTAATGTTTTGTTTGATTGCAGGGGGACTGTTTGCAATAAGGTATATTGTAGCAGCTTTATTTATGTCAGGCGTTTCATCCTGGAACGCAATGATTTTTGCGGCGGGACTTGAATATCAGGGAAATGGACTGCTGATTTTCAGTATCATCAGTCTGGTGGTTGGCATTGTTTATCTTGTACGGGCAGAAATAGAAGATAAAAGAAAATAACAAATCCAGTTTGTATTCTGAAATGATTTACGGGAGGAAACCTGCTCTATGAATAAAAAAATATGGGATTTATATGCACCATTCTATAAGACTGCGATGAAAGCAGACTCTAAAATATATGAGAAGATGTATGTGCGTATTTCCAAAGTAATACGGAATAAAGAAGTTCTGGAGATTGCCACCGGTCCTGGACTCTTTGCGAAGAACATTGCGGGTTCTGCAAAAAGAATGATTGCAACAGACTATTCCGAAGGGATGATTGCTCAGGCAAAAAAGGGAAGATATCCTTCCAACCTTATCTTTGAAGTGGCGGATGCAACCAACCTTCCTTATGAAGACGATTCCTTTGATGTGGTGCTGATTGCGAATGCGCTTCATATTATTCCGGAACCTGAAAGAGCTCTTTCGGAGATCGACAGAGTGCTTAAAGATAAAGGAATTCTTATTGCCCCGACATTTGTTAATCATCAGGGCGGTGCCGTAAGCAGGCTTTGGTCAAAAATGCTTAAGATTGGTGGTGTCCGATTTGAGCATGAATGGAGTAAAAACGATTACGAGGATTTTCTGAAAAAGAATGGCTGGAAGGTAGTAAACAGCAAATCTCTGGGAGCACGAATAACTATGGATTATGTAGAATGTGTGAGAAGCTGAGGGGATTCCGGGTAGGAGAGGAACAAGCATGATACAAGAATGCGTTTTTTTATACTGAAGTGATAAAATAAATACAGCGTAAATGTAATATACCTATATGTTAGCCAAAACTAACGTTTAACAGGAGGACAATAACCATGATGGAATACACGAACAAATACTGGAAAATGCTTATGCCGCTTATCAAGCGAAGTCTTACAAAGCGCCTTGGAAAGGAAGAAACAGCTGAACTGATAAAAAAAGCGGATACCGTTTACCGGGACATGCTGAATCGCATAGATGACGTCGGAAAGGACAATCCAATGGCTTCGAACATCTACGAGTGCCTGGTTTTCCTGGCGGTATGGAAAGCGTCGGACGGTAAGATTACAGTTGACGGACTGCGGGAAATAACCCGCGAAATAATGAGCACTCCGATCCTGAAAGCTGCCGGACTTTACATAAACGCCAACAAGCCCACCGGCATAAAGCGCATAGGGAAAATGATGACGAACAGTGCAAAATGGATCGACGAACACCCGCAGTACAGAGCGGCTTCATGGGATTTCAACTTTGATCCGGGCAAGCATTCGGAGGGCTTTTACTACCACTTTACGAGATGTCCGCTGAATACGTTCGCACGCCGGGAGGGATATCTGGAAGTCCTGCCCGTTATGTGCGAAATAGACCTGCTGACTGCCGGGCTTATGCACGCTAAGCTTATCCGCGAGCAGACACTGGCTTCCGGCGGAGAGATGTGCGACTACTGGTTTGTCGGCGACAAAAGTATGGCGGCGAAGTAAACGGAGGTAACGTATATGGTGAAAATCACAGAACTAAAGGGAAAATGGGTAGAGTGCACCGAATGAGAGGAAAGCCTCCTCGTAAGGCTGTATGCCTTACGAGGAGGCTTGACGAAACAGGCGGTGTGCTATACACATTTTCCCTCAATCAAGGTTTTTAGAGGTGACCATTAAGTGATGAGCTGGAAAATATGAATTTGTAGGTTACCAAGTTCTTTTTACGCATTTGAAAAATATAAAGTCCGGTCGATGTATTGTTCCACCAAATGTATCTGGGTATTGCTTCCTTAACTCATCCGAAATTTGAGATTCACGACACTCAGCTATAACAAAACCAGCCTTAATAATCGAATTGATAATACTGGAAACAGTTCTGTGATAAAGCTCATAATCCTCTACTACCCAAGTAACTTTTCTTGCTCCTTCCACGAAATAGTTATTGATATTTGCATAAAGCCGTTCGCCTGATTCAGAACGTGTGTACCTCGGATATGTTCCGTCGTAAGCAGTAGCCATAGGATGTGACATACTAAACACAAATTCGGAATTATCAGCCAATAAACCATACACACTTTTCATAAGCTTATCCAAATCTTCTGCATAATCAAAGACCAGCGAGCTTGTCACCAAATCAAATTTTGTTTGAATTTCGTATAGGCTTTCTAACGCCAGTTGGGTATATGTAATATTATCAGCACTATTATGTTCTCTGGCATAGTTCAACATTTTTTCGGAAATATCTATACCCAAAACAGCAGATGCTCCCATATCAGAGTATTGTTTTGCGTGCTGTCCCATACCACAGCCTATGTCAAGTATTTTCTTGCTGCACAAATCCGGAAGCATAGAAAGTAAAATGGGAGTTTCTATCAGATCATTGAAATTGATACGGTTGCTTCTTATTTGCTCAAAATTTTCAAAAAAGATTTCATTGTCATAGATATTCTGCTGTGCCATAACGAATTTCTCTCCTGTACATTTTGTTAATTTAATCTTAAAAAATTCATGTTTGTAACTGGCTTCATTCTATCATATTTCGATACGAAAATCTATGCTCAACGGTCAAACTGAAACTTAAAAATGCTCTCAATCAAATTCTGTTTTCCATATCAACATTATTAAGGGGCGGCAGCACTTTAGTCTGTCGCCCCTTGATTACCCGTCTGCGAAACCGGGCGGTGCTGTCAACGGCGGGCGAAGCCCGTTCATTTTACTGTGGACTAATATGTGTTGCATTTTTTTGCTTTCTTAATTCTGTTCCCACTAACACAATAGATAGCACAAACGCTGAAAAATCAGCAACAGGCCCCGCTAGCAATACTCCCATAATTCCGAAACGAAGCGGGAGCAGCAGGGTAAGCGGAATCAACAAAAAGGTCTGCCTTGTTAATGCCAACAGAGCACCTTTTAACGCTTTTCCTATTGCGGTAAAAAAACTGGAAGAAAGCAACTGCACACCATTTACCAACACCATGAAAAGATAGGTACGCATGAACAAAACAGCAAATTCAAAATACAGCTCGTCCCCATCTCCGAATAGCGAAATGATAGATTGCGGGAAAAATTGAAATGCGATGAAAGCAATAGTGGAAACAACAAGGTTCCATTTTACCGCAAGCAGGTAAGCCTCCCGTACACGATGGTATTGCCCTGCCCCATAGTTGAAGCCGATAATCGGCTGTGTTCCCTGCGAGATTCCTACAACAATCGCAAGGATTATGGCATTTGTTTTCATAACGATTCCGCAAGCAGCTAAGGGAATATCTGATCCATATTTTGTTAATGCGCCGTAATAAGTCAACGAATTGTACTGAATGATTTGAATCACGGTAACTGCAATCTGGTTTGAGCTGCTGCTGATTCCCATGCTGCAAATTTTCATGCTTTCTTTGATGTCCAATAAAAACGACTCTTTTTCAAAATGGATTGTTTGGAAACGCCATAGATAACGGAGTGCGAGTATGAAGGAAAAAATTTGCCCAATAACTGTTGCCCAAGCTGCGCCGGCAATTCCCCAATCGCAAACAAAAATAAAAATGGGGTCAAGAATGGTATTGATAATAGCTCCCACAACCATGCAGACCATTGAATACTTTGGTTTTCCATCTGCTCGAATCAAATTGCTCATACCATTCGTTACAATGAGAAACGGCATTCCAATCAATGTTATGCGGGCATACTGCTTTGCATATGGAAATACATCTGTCGTTGCCCCAAATGCCTTTAGGAGCAAAGACAGAAAAGTTTCTCCAACCAGCAAATAAATAATTCCGAAAATTCCCATCAGAACAATACCATTTCCCGCTGCTTTGGCGGCAGCTTTCGGCTCTTTGCGTCCAAGACAGAGGGAAACACGGGAAGCACTGCCAATTCCGACCAGTAGTGCAATGGCAAGGCAGATGGTAGAAAACGGGTAGGCAACATTGGTTGCTGCATTTCCCAAATAACCGACCCCTTGACCAATAAAAATCTGATCCACAATATTGTAGATTGAGCCGACAAGAGACGCCACAATACTGGGAACAGCAAAATTTTTCAACAGCTTTGAAATTTTTTCATAGCCCAGAGGATTTTCAGTCATTGAACTCCTCCCCCTTTCTCTCTATATGGAGTTCCGATGTGATATTTCTGCCCGCCTGTATTAAGAAATCCATAAAAAGGTTCTGCTCGGATTCGCTCATACCCTGCAATAAAAGAGCTTCTGTCTTTTCGCATATCATCTGTATCTCGTCAATAATAGACAATGCTCTTTCTGTAGGATACAATTTACATGTCCGCTTATCCTTATCATTGGGAGAACGTGTAATCATTCCCTGCTTTTCCAATGTCGCAACCGTCCGTACAATATTGCTTGGATGAACATAGAACATATTCAACAAAGAATCTTGTAGAATACCGGGCGAACGACAGATTTTGATTAAGAACATATATTGACTGTTGTTGATTCCATAGGGGGCAAGTTGCTTGTCCAAATAGATTTTGTAAAATCGGTCTGTTACGGAAAGCCATTTTAATAGTTGCATAGATATATACCTCCAATCAGAACGTATTATATATCAATATGCGTGCGCACGCAAGTATTTTTTTCTGCCAACAAATATTTCCAAATTAAGGTATTGAATCCTTATCGTGTTTTTTGTAGATTGGGTAAAGGAATGTGAAATGGGATTAGAACAATGGGGAGCAAGTGAGCAATGTTATAAAATTGTTTCGGGGTATCCGGAATATGAACTTGGAAGAGTGATATCACAGGAAAAGGATTTATTTCGTGTGGTCATGGATAAGGAAGAGTGCCTGGCAAGAGTTTCAGGAAAATTCAGATATAATGTGATGGAAACTTCCGGATTAACAGGAGATGGTCTACAGCAAATAAAGTCATACCTGTAGAAAACAAAGATAGACAGAGAACAGGCAAATGAGCTTGAGTATGTTGATGAATCACAGAAGTCAGATGCTGCTGACAGTGCCAATGCTTCTAATGGAAGTACTGGTGGTAAGCCTGTAAGGAATCCAGAGAGGGAAAAGCCTAAGTGGGAGGATACAATCACAAATCGAATGCTGCACTGGTCGTATACACCGGAGCAGAAAGAAGAAGTGAAGAAAGCATTGGCTGTAGGAGTTCCGAAGGCGACGATTCTTACTTACTTCTATCCGGAGGTCATTGTGGAGAAGATGAGTTCATATCGGAATAAGCATTAAATGATATCGCATAGGCACAGGAAATGTGGTATACTGTGCCTATGTAAAAAAGAATGTGTTTTGCAAATCGGGATTGTTGCGTGATAGTGAGGAGTGTAAAATGAAGTATTCTTATTGCGAAAAGCTAATGTGGCTTGCAATGAACGGTGTAATCTTTGAATTGCTGGAAGAAAAAACGCCGGATGTTGATTGTAAACAGTGGAAAAAGAAAAGCAAAGAGCGTTATAAACAAATCATTTCTGAGTTGGATGAGATTGGCGACATGATGAAAAATCCGCTTCGTGTATCGTTAAGCGGCGGCGCTGTCTGGATGGCTGTTTATGAAACAGCCCCAAATAAAATGAGTGAAAAACTTTTCTCTGAAATGGTTACTGCAACAATGGGCGCACCGATTATCAAGAAAGCCTTTAGCGGTAAAAATCCGTTTTCTTTGGATTATCAGAAGAAAAAAGCAGAGAAAGATAAAATTGCTAATGGAATGAGTAGCAGTCCATATAACTGGGTTACGGAAACTATCCCCGGCAGAGATGGCGATGAGTACACTACAATTTATCGCCAGTGTGGTCTATGTGAACTTGGCAGAAAACTGGGACACAGTGAACTTGTTCCTTACATGTGTCAGATGGATTATATTTCTGTGGACATGATGGGCGGGGTGCTGCATCGGACAAAAACACTGGCAACCGGTGGAGACTGCTGTGATTTCTATGTTTGTAAGAAAGGCTCGAAATGGGATACTACTGAAAAGAATAGATAAGTACAACTTCCAATTGAACAAAATCGCTGCGCGATGGCCTGCCAAGGCTGTGGCGCAGATTTCTTTTTCTCAATAATAAAATAGGCAATGGCAATTATTACCAGTATTTGATATTGTAAAGTTACCACACAAAACAATTCAATACAGAAAGACACCACTGCCTATGAAAAGAATACCATTTGACCGCTTTTCTGACAAGCGGTTTTATTATGCTAATGCGCCTCCATGTAAGCAGGGTTTTTCATTAACTACTGATTTTACATGGAGGATTTTATTATGTACGATGAAATATTTAGCCAGATTACAAATGCTGCAAACAAACGTAATCTAAGAGATTCTACTATTCATGCTTACTGTACAAGTGTTGCTCACTTTTTAAAATATACGGATAAGCAAATAGATGCTCTGACAACAGATGATGTTGACACATTTCTGACCGAAAAAAGACTTTCCGGGATTTCACCGGAAACATACAACCACTATCATTCCGGTATTCGTTTCTTTTATAAAAAAGTATTAAAGATGAATTGGGATGACGATGATATCCCACGTATGAAAAGAGACAGGAGCCTGCCAATCGTACTTACGAAAGCAGAGATATCAGCGATTCTGGATGCAACGCCAAACCTGAAACATAAAGCCATGATTGCTACAATGTATTCAGGTGGTCTTCGGGTATCAGAAGTCACGCACCTTCACTATGATGACATTTCACGCACCAATAAAACAATACACATCCGTGATGGCAAAAGCCGCTTTGACCGTTATACCCTGCTTGCTGACCGTACACTTGAGATACTTACAGAATACTGGTTTAAATGCGGCAGACCAACAGGGATTCTGTTTCCAAGTTCATGGTCTGGCGATTATCTTGTGAAGGACAGTGTCATTCAGTTCTTCCGTAAAAGTGCAAAAAGGGCTGGAATTGAGAAGCATGTCTCTACACACTGTTTGCGCCATAGTTTCGCAAGCCATCTGTTTGAGGCCGGGTGTGACGTGAAATATATTCAGGCCCTTTTGGGACACCGTGATCCAAGATCAACAGAGATTTATCTTCATGTAAGCAATAAGACTCTGCTCGGTATTAGAAGCCCATTTGATGAGATGGGTGGTGAGTAATCTTGGAAAAATCTTGTACGATACAGAATGTCTTTGAACGGTTTTATCCTGTTTATGAAAAAAAACATGAGCTTCCTGCTCACCACAGAAAAGCAGCTTTTCACATCATGAACTGTAAAACCGGGGCTTTTGGTGTGAACATAAGTGTCTGTGAGGACTGTGGATGTATCAGCATTCACAATAACTCTTGTAGAAGCAGGTGTTGCCCTATGTGTCAGGAGTTTCCGAAAGAAAAATGGATTGATGCCCAGAAGGAGAATGTACTGGATGCACCTTATTATCATGTGGTATTCACAGTCCCCGAGGAATTGAATCCTATCATTTATAGCAATCAGAAACTTCTGTATGATGCACTGTATCATGCTGCATCATCCACTCTGAACGAGCTGGCGAAAGATTCAAAGTATCTGGGAGCTGACATCGGATATATCTGTATTCTTCATACATGGGGTTCTGCAATGAATTATCATCCTCATATCCACTATGACAAGCAAGTAACTATGGCAAGCTAATCAATTAATACCCATTATTTATAGGAAAATCAATCAAGTCTTCTTTACATAGTTTTTTACAATGTAAATCCAGCGTATCTGTTGCATTATAGTCTCATCAACATAATAAAGGAGGATCAGTTGATGAACAAAGAAATAACTGTCTTTGATTTATGCAGCAAGGTACAAAAAGCAATGCATGATAAAGCATTCTCTTCTGAAACAATCAGGAGATATGAACCTGTATTTAATGAATTTATTATCTATTCTGGAAACAGCGTTTACTCGCAAGCGTTAGGAACATCTTTTTTAGCCAAGAAACTGGCAGAGTTTGGAGGATTCTCCTCAACAGATGATAATTCTCGTATTTCAAAAACCTATAGTCAGTCTATGCATATCTTAGCAGAGTATTATAACTTTGGAATTCTTCACTATCGTGAGGATTGCATTGGTGAGATTATCTGCCCAGAAGGTTTTCGTAAATGTATGAATGAATATCTGGCAGATATGGTAACATCCGGACTTAGCAGAGGATACTACCTTAATACTTGCTCTACACTCCATTCTCTTATCTTATATCTTGATGATAAAGGTGTATACACTCCTAATGAAATCAAGGTTGTGGATAATGATGGCTTTATCAGCACGTTAACGGGTTTGTCCAGCAAAAGTCTTTCATTGAGGTTATGTTATTTGCGAAGATTTTACCGATTTTTGTTTCTTCATGAATATATACAGACGCCTTTGGCTGAAAGGCTTCCAAAAGCCTGCATACAGGGACGAACAACTATCCCTACAGTCTGGACAGACGAAGAAATATCCAAGATAAAAGAGTCAGCAGAACGTGTCAGCCCGGAAGGAAAAAGGAGCTATGCGATGATTCTTTTAGCTGCTGAACTTGGACTTCGGATCGGTGATATACGTAGTCTGAAATTTTCCGAGATTGACTGGGAGCGAAAGGAACTGAACATCACTCAAAACAAAACTGGACAAGTATTATGTCTGCCAATGACAGATTCTGTAGGGTGGGCCTTGATCGATTACTTACAAAACGGCAGGCCAGTTTCGGAAAGCAGTTTTGTATTCGTAAAGCATCGTCCCCCATATGATGAATTCCCTGTTAATACAACGCTCAATGGCTTGCTGTCAAAAGTTCTTGTCAAAGCTGATATTCCTCCGAAGAAAAAGGAAAATGTAGGGTGGCATACTTTTCGCCGGTCGCTTGCAACAAATCTTTTACAGCATAAAGTACCCATGAATACTATCACGGAGATTCTAGGACATACAAATCCTGAGATAGCCGGACGCCATTACGTTCAGGTCAGCATAGAAAACCTGAAAAACTGTACACTTAGTGTGGAGGTAAAAGATTATGTCTGCTGATTTTAAATTTAAAGGGCCGTTCCAAACTGAATTAGCAGCCTATATTTCAGAAAAGAGGCGTCTTGGCTGTAAATATGTTGCAGAGGAAGAAATCGCTTGTGCATTTGATGTCCTGAGTACTGATTACGACTGTTCCAATGGTGTTCCAAAAGCACTGGTGGATGAATTCACAAGATTAAAACCGAATTGGAAGGAAACCACACAGAAAAAACGCATCAGCTTTATGTTGAATTTTTCAAGGTACCTGATTAATCATGACATTAACTCCGCATTGCCGGATAAAGCTGCATTACATTCTGTTCAAGAATCTTTTAAACCTTATATTTTCACGCATGAACAGATATCTCATATCTTTGAGATGGCTGATCAAATATGTCCTTCACACAAGAAGTCGCATATTTTTTATCCTGTATTTTTACGTCTGCTTTACTGTACAGGTCTGCGGGCTGGTGAAGCACTCAACCTCACTATGCAGGACGTGGATCTGGATGCTATGAAGATATCTGTTAAAGATACAAAAAATCGCCACGACCGTGTACTTCCTATCGATGCATCTCTTGTGAAATATCTCAAGTGGTATAAGGAACAGATTCATGGTGTTTATCATGACGAGGATTTATTTTTCCTGACTAACAATCATAAGCATTACCATACTGGTAATTGCAACGTATTTTTTGTGTCGTTAATCAAACGGATGAATATACCATACCGAGGATATAAAAACAGAAGTGCCAGTATTCACAGCCTTCGTCACACTTTCTGCGTGCATAGTCTGGAAAAAATGCTGCATGATGACATTCCCAATGGCGTAGCCCTTAAGCTGTTAAGTTGCTATATGGGACATCAGTCCTTATCTGCTACAGGAAGATATTTGCAATTAACTGCTGAAGCATTTCCAGACTTAACTCAAAAGATAGAGTCCATGTACGGAGACGTATTCCCCAAGGTTGAATTTCTCCCTGAGGAGGTAAAGATGCCTTATGAAGAATAAAAATGATTTTTCATTCCTGATAAGCAGCTTTTTGACGAATTATCTGACTAATGTCAGAAATTTAAGTCCGAATACAGTTATCTCCTACAGAGATTCCATCGTATTTCTGCTTTCATACATGAATGATGTCTGTAATATAAAACCAGAAAAACTAAAGATAAGTGATCTGTCTGCGGGAAGAATCAAAAACTTTCTTACCTGGCTTGAAGAAGAAAAATGCTGCACAATTAAAACAAGGAATCTCAGGCTGGTTGCGATACACTCTTTATTCCGATATATATCCCTGCAAAGACCGGAATACATGTTTCAGGCTCAACAGATACTTGCGATACCCGCAAAAAAAACAAACCAACCAATAGTACATTATCTTCAGTCTGCTGAGATTGAAAAACTGTTGGCGACTCCTGATTCTTCAAGTAAAAAAGGACTCCGTGATCAAGCATTATTATGTTTGATGTATGATAGTGGATGCCGGGTTCAGGAATTAGCAGATATAAAAGTAAGAGATTTGCGCCTTTCCTTTCCAGAACAAGTTTCCCTTACCGGAAAAGGAAGAAAAACAAGAATTGTTCCTTTATTAAAGGAAACAAGCTCAATACTAAAAAAGTATATACATGTCTACAAACTGGATGAAATATCCAAACAGGACACCCCTTTGTTTTTCAATGTGCGTGGGGAAAAGCTGACACGTCAGGGCATAACATATATCTTGCAGAAATATGCGGATTCTGCGAACATTGAATCTATCTCACCACATGTCATCCGGCACAGTAAGGCTATGCATCTAACAGATGCTGATATTAACCCGATATATATAAGGGACTTTCTTGGCCATTCAGATTTGAAAACAACACATATTTACTCAAAAACCAGCGTCGTAACGAAACGTAAAGCCCTTGAAAAACTGGAAGATTCCAAACCATTAACGAAAGATGAGGATCCATCGACCACAGATTGGACATCAAATGAAAGTTTGATGGATTGGCTCAGGTCGTTAGGTAAATAGTTATGACAAGTATTCGAACAAGAGATAGCCCGTTTTTCTAGAGTTTTTCGAGTCAGCTTGTCATAGTCATTTGCTTGTCATAGTGGATGCTATGTAAAGCTTTACATAGTATCCATACAATTGTTCTTGGTGGCGGACTTGATAAGGACAGCAAATGGAAAGATACCGGTGGGAAGTTTTTTCTCCCGTATGGGGTCATTGCAAAAGTGTTCCGTGGGAAATATTTGTGCGAATTAAAAAGCCTGTGGAATGATTCAAAGCTTGAGTTTCATGGTACAGCGGAGAAATATCAAAACCACTATTGCTTCAAAGGACTTCTCGATGAGTGCTATAAAAAAGACTGGGTTGCTTATTGTAAGGAAACATTTAATGGAGCACAGTCAGTCATAAATTATCTTGGGAAATATACTCATAGGATAGCAATCAGTAATCATCGGATCAAGTCCATGACGGAAGCAACTGTTACATATGCTGTAAAAGACTATAAAAACAAAGGTCAGTGGAAAGAGAAAACAGTTCCGGGCGAGGAATTCATCCGTCGATTTTTAATGCATGTTCCTCCAAAACGTTTTGTCAGAATCCGGCACTATGGTTTGCTGTCGTGCCGAAACAAGAGCAAAAAGATGACGTACTGTAGAAATCTGCTTGGATGTAAAAAATATATTTCTGCATTAAAAAATCGAAGTGCCGCTGAAATGATAAAGCTGCTATATAACATAGATGTATGCAGGTGTTCTTCCTGTGGCGGAAAAATGGTTCCACATCTTCCAGATAAGCATACACCATCTGTTTTAGCGCATATGAGATGTTAAAATATACAACTGAATACTTCAAAAAACTACCGCAAAGGGAGTCTGTTTGTCATGCCTAAAAATAATTCTTTTGGCAAAAACCAGCTGTCAATAAAACACGAGATATGATAAACTTATAGAAGAGAGCAAAGATTGAATTCCCATAGATAGTGGCGAAAGGGACGCGACTTTGTTCACCAAGGAAAAATCGAAATTGATGTAAACGAAAGGGCAGTTTGATAAAACCGCAAGACTGCTTTTTCGTTTACACCAACTCCGATTGTTTCCTTAACAATTTGTAGCGCTGGAAGGTATGAAAGTGTAAGGGATATAATATGTTTTTGATTATAGTTGACTTGATGATGACAACGAGAGGACGGTGATGATTGACATGAGGCTTTGCATTGCATTGACCGGTATAGTTTATAAATCATAATAAAACATTTGGAAATATTTGGAGGATAAAATGACTATATCGGATAAAAACATGAATTATAAAATAATAGATAAGCAGACTTATTACAGGAGTGGAGTGTTCCGGCATTTTTCGGAAGATTGTAAATGTTCCACTTCTATGACGGCAAGAATTAATGTGACAGCACTGAAAAAGTTTTCGGAAGATTCTGGTACGAAGTTTTATATTAATTTTCTGTATATACTCGCAAAGGTACTTAATTCCAGAGAGGATTACAGAATGGGGTATATTTGGCAGACCGAAGAACTGATTTGCTATGACCAGATTAATCCCGCACAGTATATTTTTCACGAGGATACGGAGACCTGTACACCGGTTTATACCGTTTATAATGCAGACTATCACGTTTTCTATAAGGATTGTGCAGAGGATATCAGAAAAGCGAAGGAGACAAGAGAATATCTTCTTGATATGGCAAATCATCCAAACTGGTTTGATGCTTCTTACATTTCATGGTTGTCTTATGACTCATTGAATATTGAGCTTCCAGACGGGCATCTGTTTTTTGCACCGATTATCAACTGGGGAAGGTATCATGAAGAAAACGGACAGTTTTTAATGCCGGTCAGTGTGAGACTGAATCATGCAATTGCTGATGGGTATCTGGTTGCAAAGGTATTTAAGCTGCTGGAGGATGATATGTCAGCATTTTGTAATCAGTATAAGAATTAAAGGTCTAACTTACCTTAAAAGAGAAAAATCGGAAGTATAGAGAGGAAATATGGCATCGAGTAAAGATTATTTAGAATTTATTTTAGGACAGTTATGCGAGTTAAACGATATATCATATAGAGCAATGATGGGAGAATTTATACTCTATTATAAGGGCAAGATTGTTGGTGGAATTTATGATGACAGGCTACTGGTGAAACCAGTAAAAGCAGCAATTTCTTATATGCCAAATGCTGAGTATGAATTGCCGTACGATGGGGCAAAAGAGATGTTGCTTGTAGATGATGTTGACAATAAGGATTACTTGACCGGATTGTTTGATGCCATGTATGACGAATTGCCAAATCCAAAGCCCAAAAAGAAGAGGTAGAACAACAATTCCAGTTTGTCTGACTCACAACAATTTAATATCAAACTAATACAAGCACTATAGCACAATAAGGTTAAGGTGCTTTTTTGCGCCTTGGAAGGAGGTGGTTACAGCTAAACACATCGGGAAAAGAACAGATTATTACGACAAACAACAATCAGATAGAGGAGAAAGGCATGAAGAGCAGATTCATTCACTTTAAAAAGAGATTCATTCCGGCAGTATCCGGAGCACTTATGGGAGTAATGCTTATGAGCACTACCTGCTTTGCGGCAGGACTCAATATTATAATTGAAATTGAACATTTACATGGTGTAAAATGAAAGAAAACAGATAAAGGAGATTTGAATTATATGAATTATATTACATTAAATAATGGAGTTAAAATTCCACAGATAGGTCTTGGCGTTTTTAGAACACCAGACGGAGCTGATACAGCTAATGCAGTAAAGTGGGCGATTGAGGCTGGATACAGACATATTGATACAGCTAAGGCTTACGGCAACGAGAAAAGCGTAGGCGAAGGCATACGTATGAGTGGTGTTGACAGAAGGGATATATTTGTTACAACTAAGCTTTGGAATGAGGATATTAGACAGGGAAGAACTAAAGAAGCATTTTTACAGAGCTTGGAAGACATGGGACTTGATTACATAGACTTGTACCTGATTCACTGGCCAGCTAAAGGATATGAGAAGGCGTGGGCAGATATGGAGGACCTGTACAAGGCTGGCAAAATCAAGGCAATCGGTGTAAGTAACTTCAATGTTCACCATCTTGAGACTCTCAGTGAAAACTGGACAGTTGTACCAGCGGTTAACCAGATTGAGATTCATCCTTATTACGCTAATATTGAAAATGTTGAATATGCTAAGAAGAATGGTATTGCAATAGAAGCCTACAGCCCACTTGGAGGCAACGGAGCAGGAACACTTGAAAATGAGGTGATTATTGCACTGGCTGATAAGTATGGTAAGACGCCTGCACAGGTTGTTTTAAGATGGGAGCTTCAGAGAGGAATAATTGTACTTCCTAAGTCAACGCATCAGGAAAGAATTATTTCTAATTTTGACGTGTTTGATTTTGAATTGTCTGAGGATGATATGAATGCCATAAATGAGCTTAACAAGAACGAAAAACATGGTTCTGACCCAGAAACATTTAATTTTTAAGATGGACTTGACTTTTGAATCGGTTTAAAAATCGAAACACGGCACAAAGCACCGAATATGGATAAACGGGTAAAAATATATTAAAAGATGTAAGAGATAATTTTAAGAATTTGTGTGATAAGGTTTTTAATGGAGAAACATTGATTATATCAAGAACTAAAAACGAAAATGTTGTTATGTTATCCGAGAGTGAATATAATGAGATGATGAAAGCTAAGAGAAATGCGGAATATTTTGCTATGATAGACAAATCCATGGCAGAAGCGGACGCTAGCGGTTTTATCAAAAAGACCATTGCAGAACTGGAAGTCATGACCAAAGAGTGCTGATCAAATCATATAGACAGTGTATCGCAACAGCAGGTTGCTTTTCAGAACTTAAATTTGTCTATATGATATGGTTATGGAGGTGACGACTATGGAAACAAAAAATATTATTTTGAAACTTCGTACTGAAAAAGGAATGTCACAGGACGAGCTGGCAGATAAAATTATGGTTACAAGGCAGGCAGTATCACGCTGGGAAAATGGTGATACCGTTCCCAATACTGATACACTTAAGCTCTTATCTAAAGAATTTGATGTTTCAATCAATACGCTTTTGGGAGAACCCAGAAAGCTGATCTGCCAGTGCTGCGGGATGCCAATTGATGATGATTCCATATTGGGACGTGATAAGGATGGCGCATTAAATGAGGAGTATTGTAAATGGTGCTATGCAGATGGAACGTACACATATAACGATATGGATGAATTGATTGATGTGTGTGTAAAGAATATGGTAAATGAAAGCTTTACCGAAGAACAGGCACGCACTTATCTTAAAGAAATGCTTCCAAAGTTAGATTACTGGAAAAGGTATGATGAACTTAGTGATAATGGGCAGTTTGAAGAGTTTAAAAAGCAATTGATAAATGAAATTAATGATCTGCATATAGATGGACTTCCAAGGGTAGACAAACTAAATGCACTTGTAGGGAAATATGTGAATCTGGAATATACTCTGCCTAATGGACAAAAAGTGAAATTCCTTGATGATCAGAAAACCTATCTGGGGAATCAACTGGAGTCTGAATTTGGAGGAGACAGGTGCTTCGGTATTCTGGCAGGCATGGATTTTATTCTGGTATGTACATATGAGAAAGCTGGTAAAAATCCAGAGCTGTTGATTTATAAAAAGAGATAATATAGGCAAAAAGAAAAGTCTTGACAAATAAACGACCGTTTACTATTATATAAATGTAAACGGTCGTTTATTTGTTTTGGAGGAAATGTGCATGGGTAATAGGAAAGATGAAATATTAATTGTGGCACTGCATCTATTCGCCAGAGATGGTTATGAGGCTGTTTCCGTTAGTCAGATAGCAGGAGAACTTGATATGACAAAAGGGGCATTGTACCGTCATTACAAAAGCAAAAGAGATATTTTTGACTGTATTGTTCAGCGTATGGAGCAGCAGGATGGCGAACAGGCAGCAGAATATGATATGCCACAAGAGGATAAAGAGAAAATGCCTGAAAAGTATGAGACAGTATCACTGGATGATTTTGTGGAATACAGCAAGTCTATGTTTGAATATTGGACAGAGGATGATTTTGCATCATCGTTTCGGAAGATGCTGACAATAGAGCAGTTTCGCAGTGAAGAGATGCAGAATTTATATCAGCAGTATCTGGTATCCGGACCAGCAGAATACGTGAAGGATCTGTTCAAAAATATGGAAATAAAAAATCCAGAAGAGAAAGCAGTTAAATTTTATGCAAATATGTTTTTCTATTATAGCATGTATGATGGAGCAACAGATAAGGCGAAAGCCAAAAGTCAGTTTGAACATATGTTGGATAAAACTGTAGAAGAAATGAAGCAGTAATTGTATTTTGGGTAAAGGAATGTGAAATATCTGAACCAGGATGTGCATTAAGAGCAGCAATGGAAGATGGGATAATTGATGAGGAACGTCTGAAATCCTATAAAAAGTTAAAGGCAGAGCCGTTAATTCTGATATTGAAAAATCAGGATTATCGGTTTTTATTTTTAAGAGCCTGCTAATAAAAAGTCAATAGTAAAATGAATTATTTTTATGATTGTGATTTTGGGCACAAGTTTTGAACCGCCATATTTGCCGGTTTGAAGAAAAATGAGTTTAGACTTGGTTATTGCTCTAAATTACGGATGCATTCCTTGACCTTGCCGTAATAGATACGCAGGAACTTATTAGCCCCAGCAGTCATGTAAACATAGTAAGGCTTTCCTTCTGCACGCTTCTTGGCAAGAAATTGATATACCTTATCATTTTCAGGAGCTGTTTGAAGCAGTGTAGACATGATTTGAAACAAAGTCTTTCTTAGACGGTTGGAACCGCATTTAGATGCTTTATTACTCTTTGAATTGTGGGTGCCTGACTGATCCACACCTGGGTCTACTCCGGCAAAAGCAGTCAATGCTTCACGATGTGAGAAATTGGAAATATCACCTATTTCTGCTATAAGCTGGGGACCAAAAGTTTTTCCCACGCCATACATGCCCATTACCGTTGCGTATTCGGGCAGAGTAGAAGCAAGTTCATTCATCTTTGAACGTAGTTCTTCTACATGGGAAGAAGCAAGATTAAGCTGCTGAATACTTTGCTGAATAAGCAGTTTATAAGACGCTTCTTTTGGAAAGACAGCAATAAGGTCTTTGGATGCAAGAAATAGTTCCGCTGGTTTTGCTGGTTGGAAATTATAGTGATGCTTTTTACAGAATGCTTGATAGCGTTCCGTGAATGTTTTTAATCCAATTTTGCGGACACAATCCACATGCCAGAATGAGTAAGCATAATCCACCCATTTTTCACTGCCATCATCGCGGACAGGGCTGTCAAAGAGTTTATTGACACCAGGATAGGTATTATCCAATAGTGCAATCAGGTTAGCCTTAGCGGCAACCTTCTGCTTCATGAAGAAGCTGAATTGTGAGTTTAAAGTTTTTAATTGAGTACGTGTATTATCCATACTTGAATACTGTCGCAGTTCTATCCAGTTGTCAAGAGTATAGCGTGCAATCTTCTTCGCATCAGCAGGGTCGGATTTGACTTTGCGGATGGAGTTGTTGCCAAAGTTCTTGATCAGATGTGGATTGACAGCACTGACAAACAAACCGGCTTCAGAAAGAGTTTTTACCACTGGTTCATGGTAACGCCCGGTGCATTCCAAAACAACACGGGTTTCACCTTCCAGACTGCCAATATATTTGGCAAGCTCATCCAGTTCACTGGATGTGTGATTAACATTAAAAGGCTTACGAATAATAACACCTGCTGGTTGCAGGACGGCGACGGTGCTCTTGCCTTTTGATACATCAATACCTACTGCGTTGTACATTCTCGTACCTCCGAAAGTGAATTTGTATGGTGTCCAGCTATTTCTCATTGCTTATTCAATCTCCTGGGGTATCAAACGGACGTGCACAGGGCAGTCCAACCTGCATAAATCGAACGGCTGCAAATGATAGGCTGGCTGACTGGCTTTCATACGGACGTCTATTGAGTCCAAGGAGAATACTGTCAAACCGATACCTCATCATTGTACAGCTTTAGCAATAAGAGGGATAGAACCCAACTGGCTGTTGGGGTATCTAAACCCTACACTTATATATTAGGAGGAGAAGTCAGGATATGAAGTGGTTAATTGCATCTGATCTGCATGGATCAGCTTATTATTGTAGAAAGTTGCTGGAAGCATATGATCTGGAGAAGGCAGACAGAATGCTTCTGCTTGGAGATATTTTGTACCATGGGCCGAGAAATGATCTGCCCACAGAGTACGCCCCTAAACAGGTCATTGCCATGCTGAATGCACGCAAGCAGGATATTTTGTGTGTACGTGGTAACTGTGATGGGGAAGTAGACCAGATGGTGCTGGAATTTCCGATTATGGCAGATTATTGTGTGCTGGAATTGGGAAAAGGCATTGTATATGCAACTCATGGACATCATTTTAATGAAGAGCATCTGCCGCCTTTACATAAGGGAGATATTCTGCTGCATGGACATACCCATGTTCCAAAATGTGTAGAACATGAGGAATATGTCTATCTCAACCCTGGTTCTGTGTCTATGCCCAAGGAAGATAGCTGGCATGGATATATGACACTGGAAGATGGAACTTTCCTGTGGAAAGATTTTGCTGGAAATGAGAAAATGCATTTTGTGATGAAAGGAATCAGAGAGTAATGTATACTTTATTATTGTTGTTAATTTATTTGGCGTTTATCAGTCTGGGGCTGCCAGACTCCTTATTAGGCTCAGCCTGGCCCGTGATTCATCAGGAGCTTCAGGTACCATTGTCTTATGCGGGGGCAGTGACAATGATCATTTCATTTGGAACAATATGTTCAAGTCTGATGTCTGAGAGGTTGACGAAGAAGCTGGGAGTGAATATTGTAACGGTATGTAGTGTCCTTTTGACCGCAATCGCACTGTATGGCTTTTCCACGGCATCAGCCTTCTGGATGCTGTGTCTGTGGGGGATTCCATACGGACTGGGGGCAGGAGCCATAGATGCAGCACTGAACAATTATGTCGCATTGCATTATAATTCCAGACATATGAGCTGGCTTCACTGTTTCTGGGGCGTGGGTACGATCATCAGCCCTTATATCATGAGCTATGCCCTGACTACGTCGGTATGGCAGAATGGTTATCGCATGGTGTCTTTTCTGCAAATGGGCATTACGGTGATTCTGCTCGTGACACTTCCTGTATGGAAGGTCAATCGCAAGGCAAATGAGCAAAAGGCAGAGCAGGCAGCAGTGATCGGTATCCGGGGAGCATTGAAGATCAAGGGAGTTCCACAGTTATTGCTTGGCTTTTTCTCCTATTGCTCATTAGAATCCACGTTATTGTTATGGTCCAGTAGTTATCTGGTAGGAGCAAAAGGCGTAACAGCGCAGAAAGCGGCGGCATTTGCCTCCCTGTTCTGCATTGGAATCACAGCAGGAAGATTCTTATCAGGTCTTGTGACAGAGAAACTTGGCGATTATAATCTGATCCGTATAGGAACCGGTATTTTATTACTTGGATGCATCGCAATGATTCTTCCGCTGAAGACAGATGTGGCAGCACTTGGTGGGCTGGTCGTGATGGGGCTTGGCTGTGCACCGGTGTACCCTTCTATTATACATGCAACGCCGGATAACTTCGGAGCACAGAATTCACAGGCAATCATTGGCATTCAGATGGCAAGTGCCTATGTAGGTTCTACCTTTATGCCTCCGGTATTTGGCTTGATTGCAAATCATATTTCCGTGGCATTAATGCCATTTTTTGTGCTGTTTTTCATTGTGTTAATGTATATCATGGTGAAAAAGACATTCCAGAATCGTGCATAAGGAGAAAGCAGACTATGAAAGAGGTACAGGAGCAGTTGTTTGCACTGCAGGATTTAAAATATCGTGATTTCCACAGTAAACTGATGCCGAATATCAGCAAAGAGAATGTGATAGGAATCAGGGTTCCGGTTCTTCGTAAATTTGCCAAAAATTTTGCAAAAGATCCACAATTGCAGGATTTCCTGCAGGAACTGCCACATCAATATTATGAAGAGAACAATCTGCATATGCTGCTCATTACGCAGATAAAGGATTATGAGACATGCTTACGGGAAGTGAATCGTTTCCTGCCATATATAGATAACTGGGCAACCTGTGATTTCTCAGAGCCTGCATGTTTTGCAAAGCACAAAGCTGAACTTCTGCCACAGATCAGACAGTGGATTGCATCAGAACACACTTATACAGTACGTTATGGAATAGGTATGTTGATGAGACTGTATCTGGATGAAGATTTTGAACCGCAATATCTGGAATGGGCAGCAGCGGTACAATCAGAGGAATACTATGTCAATATGATGATTGCCTGGTATCTTGCAACGGCGCTGGCGAAGCAGTGGGAGGCAGCGATTCCCTATCTGGAGAAGAGGGTGCTGTCAGACTGGGTACATCGAAAGACCATTCAGAAGGCAGTAGAGAGCTATCGGATTACACCGGAACAGAAGGTATATTTGAAGAGTTTGAGAGGACTACAATTATGAAACGATTTCAAAAGCAATTTCTGGCATTATGTATCAGTGTCAGCCTTTGCTCAACAGCATTAGCAGGGTGTGGAAACAGCAGTGAAGAAGCTGTAGCACAGACGGAGGCAACGACAGAAGCTCAGGAAGCAACAGAAACAACACAGGAGGAGACAACGCAGGAAGCAGAAGAAGCAACTACCGTTACAGATGCAACAGATATCTATGTAGAACCTGTCGAGGGAATCTCAGATGATTTTATCCGTGGTATGGATGCTTCTGCTGTATTGGTACTTGAGAACAGCGGTGTAAAATATTATAACTTTGATGGTGAGGAACAGGATGTATTCATGACTTTATCAGAAGCAGGTGTGAATTACATTCGTCTGAGAGTGTGGAATGATCCGTATGATGAGAACGGCAATGGCTATGGCGGAGGCAATAATGATCTGCCAACAGCAATCGAACTGGGCAGGCGTGCAACAGAATATGGCATGAAAGTATGCATTGACTTCCACTATTCTGATTTCTGGGCTGACCCTAAGAGACAGCATGCACCTAAGGCATGGGAAGGCATGGAAATTGACGAGAAGTGTGATGCTTTGTATGATTACACCAAAGACAGTCTGACACAGCTTCTTGAGGAAGGCGTAGATGTTGAGATGGTACAGGTTGGTAATGAAATCAACAATGGCATGGCTGGTGAATATTATCTGCCCAACGTAACACAGCTTCTGAAGTCCGGAACTAAGGCTGTCCGTGAGATTGCGGATACTTACAATAAAGACATACAGATAGTGATTCATTATACCAATATTGAAAGCAATGGGGAAATCGACAGTCTGGCATCTAATTTACAGAACAATGATGTAGATTATGATATCATGGGATTATCCTATTATCCTTTCTGGGATGGCAGCTTCGATAACATGCAGAGAATTTCAAAGTATATTCAGAAGACTTATAATAAGAAGGTTATGATTGCAGAAACTTCCTATTGTTATACCTCTGAAGACGGAGACGGTTCAGGTAACAGTCTGGTAGGTACAGATGATATTGTAAAAGGCTATCCGGCAACCGTACAGAGTCAGGCAACTATGGTGCGTGATGTATGTGCAGCAGCCAATGAAGCCAGACTGGAAGGTGTATTCTATTGGGAAGGTACATGGATTCCGGTAGGACCTGCAACAGCTGATAATTCCCCTATTTGGGAAAAATACGGCAGCGGCTGGGCAAGCAGCTATGCTTCCGATTATGATCCTGATGATGCCGGTTTATATTATGGTGGATGCTCCTGGGATAATCAGGCGATGTTTGATTTTACAGGTCGTCCATTACCATCCTTGAATGTATTCAAGTATTTAAAAGATGGACATGATGTGCCATTGGCAGTTGATTATGTATCTGACGTATCTGTAACCTGCAACGCAGGCAGTGCAATTGAACTTCCGGAGCAGGTAGATGTGATCTATAACAACCATGCAGCTAACACACAGGCAGATGTAACCTGGGATGAGACACAGATTGCAGCAATTGACCCTAATGTGGATGGTGAATATGATATCAAAGGTTCTGTAGATGGTGGATATTCTGTAACCTGCCATGTCAAAGTAGTGTTAAAGAACCTGGTACAGAATCCAAGCTTTGAAGATGCAGATACTTCCATGTGGAAAGTTACATATGAAGGAGACAGCAATCCTACAGACTACCAGAACAAGACAGATGATGCCCATACAGGTGATATTGCATTCCACTTCTGGTCAGGAGATTCTGATATGGATTTCTCTATTAAACAGGAATTCACAGATCTGGAAGCAGGAACATACAGACTGTCAGCTTTTGCACAGGGCGGTGATATGTCAGCAGATGCCCAGATGGAGCTGTATGCAGTTACCGGCGATGGAGAGCAGACACAGTCCTTTATGGTAACAACTTATAATGACTGGAAGAATCCAACCATCCCTGAGATTCAGGTTACGGATGGTACACTGACAATAGGCATCCGTATGAAATGTAATGTCAACAGTTGGGGTACTGTGGATGACTTCGTATTAAATAAAATATCTGATTAATTAGATGCAGACAGGCAAAAGGCAGCGCATGCAGCTGCCTTTTTATGTGTCGTAATGCAAATTTCTACTGGCGTCAAGTTGCTTATAAGTATATACTTTGAATAGTTATCTTATATTAGAAAGGGGCAATAAGCATATGAATACACTAAAAGAGCAATATATAGCAGAAGGAGCCATTGTCAAGGGTAATGTGAAACTGGGAAAAGATGCGAGTGTGTGGTATCATGCTACTATCCGTGGAGATTCCAACTCTATTACCATTGGAGATGAGACAAATATTCAGGATAATGTAGTTGTACACACGGAGAATACGCACCCGGTCACAATCGGCAATGGAGTGACCATAGGTCACAGTGCAGTAGTTCATGGCTGTATGATAGGGGATAACTCTTTAATTGGAATGGGAGCCATTGTTTTAAATGGCGCAGTTATTGGAAAAGACTGCATAATCGGTGCAGGTGCCTTAGTGACACAGAATACCCATATACCGGATGGAAGCCTGGCTTTTGGCAACCCGGCAAAAGTCATCCGCCAGGTCACAGAAGAAGAAAAGGCAGCAAACAGAGCTAATGCATTGAAGTATGTGAATGAGGCGAAGGAAGATTTGGCAAACAGCATCAATGTGTAATAGAGCGGTATCATATATAAAGGAAAAGGGGCGGAATAACCGTCCCTTTTTAATAGCATATGATATTTATTTCGTTAAATCAGCAACAACCTGATTGATGACCTTACCATCAGCTTTGCCTTTTAACTCGCCCATAACGGCTTTCATAATCTGTCCCTTATTCTTAGTAGCAAGGACATCAGCAAATTTCTCCTGCAGAATAGCAGCGACTTCTTCAGCAGATAACATTTTAGGAGCAAATTCGCTCATAATTTCGTAGCGTTTCTTATATTCCTCCAGAAGCTCTGTTCTGTCAGCCGGACAGGTATCAATCTGCTCTTTTACAGATTTAATCTCCTTTAAGATAGCTTCATTAGCCATCTCGTCAGGAATATCCTCACGACAGCCTGCATCAATGCCCTTTTTCTTAACGGCAGATACTAAAGCTGCAATAGCATCCTTTCTGAATTTATCCTTTGCTTTCATAGCCGCAATCATAGCGTCCTGTAATTCTTTTAATTTCATGTTAATCACCATGCCTTTCAGTAATTTTCAATCGGTTTTATTATACTCCAGACAGCGTCCTCTGAAAAGGGCAAAATTGTTGATTATAAAATGCTATTTTGCTACAATATATATTGATGTGTTGGGGACAAAATTGCGAAGATAGTAGAGTAAAACGAGTGGTATAGACAATAGTTTATGATGTTTTTAATGATATGGAGTTTTGATGAACGACATTCGATGTGAACTGAAAGAGGTATCAGACATGGGTATAATGACAGTATATCATGGTGGCTATCAGCCAGTGGAACATCCTGAAATACGAACAGGAAAGAATACGAAAGATTTCGGAACAGGATTTTATTGCACAATAATTAAGGAACAGGCGCAGAGATGGGCGAAACGATATAGTACCAAAATAGTTTCAACTTATGAAGTAAGATTATGTGATGATTTGAATATAAAAGAGTTTAAAGAAATGACAGAAGAATGGCTTGATTTTATCATTGCCTGTCGTAGTGGACAACAGCATGATTATGATATTGTAATTGGAGCGATGGCAGATGATCAGATTTATAATTTTGTTACTGATTATATGGATGGCGTCATTACCAGAGAACAGTTCTGGGCATTGGCACGATTTAAATATCCGACTCACCAGATTGTCTTTTGCACAGATGAAGCATTGAAATGCCTGCAATATCGTGGGTATGAGGAGGTATTGTAATGGTAGGTGAAGGGCGAGAGCCTAAGAAAGACAATGATCTTTTTTATACGTGCAGTTTAATTGATTACATTGCCAGAAAGACGAAAAATGTCAGGGCAGATGTAGTAAATCAGTTAGGAAAAGAACGTTTAGAGAGAATATATGATCTGGCGGATGTGTATCATTGTGACAACATAGAACGAGTCTGTGATGATTTTGTGGAAGAGGCGCAGATTAAAAATGGAACTTTCGACAATGTAGGTAATTGTAAATACGCAATCCCAACCTATTGGGATATCGGTAAAGTGTATAAAAGACTGATTAAACAGGTTTCGATTGAAGAAAATATAACAGTAATAGACGCATTGATAAAAGTCTATAATTCTTTTATCAGCCCTAAAATAGATGATTATAACAGTAGTGTGTATTATGAAAATCCATCATATATATTTGAAAGCTTTCGAGAAGGAGAATTACTTTAAAAAAGACGAAAATACTGTTGGAGCAGGATGTTAAATTTTTATAGTATAATAGTAATAGAGGAGGTATACCGACATGGCAGAACGTAAATTAGTAGCATTAACCTTTGATGATGGTCCGACACTTGGAATTACAGACAAGGTATTGGATGTATTGGAGGAAAACAACGTAGTAGCGAGCTTTTTCCTGATTGGTCAGAACATTACGGAGCAGACCGAGTATCTGGTGAAGCGTGCCTACAATATGGGCTGTACGATAGAGAACCATTCCAAGACACATCCATCCATGATAGATCTGACAAAACAGGAGATCCTGGATGAAGTGAATTACACAACAGAGCGCATCGAACAGGTAATTGGTGAGAAGCCGCAATTCTTTAGACCGCCCTACATAAATTATAATCAGACGATGTATGATCTCATTGATCTGTATTTTATCAGCGGATATGGCTGTGAGGACTGGGAGCCGTCCGTGTCTGCACAGGAACGCGTGGATAGAGTACTTCAGGCTGCCAAGCCGGGATTTATGATCCTCATGCATGATATGGTAGATAACCTGCAGACCGTAGAAGCGATTAAGATATTGATTCCCGAATTAAAGAAACAGGGATATGAATTTGTCACCATCAGAGATATCTTTAAGAAGAGTGGAACTAAGCCGCAAAAGAACGTAATTTACATGGGAATAGACGATGTAAGGCGCAATTATGAGTAGTTGCAACTGCCAGTTGACAGATTGACAGGCATATTTGGTGGTCTGCAACTGTTCCAAAAGGTATGAACAGATGGGATAAAAGGCAAGGTTGTTTTATGCAGCCTTGCCTTTTCCATATATTATGAAATTGTGATAAGTTCGTACTCGCGGGTTCCAAAACCCAGGTCTGCGGCAGCCTCGATGGTGTGTACACCATTTCTGGATTCAATACGTTCAATTAAGTGATCTCTGCCCGGATCATCGCTGGCATATACCAGATCCAGACAAGCCTGGTCGATTGCGATAGGATCAGTTGAGATCAGGATACCCATATCCTTCATGCAGGGATCTTCTGCTACTGCACAACAGTCGCAGTCTACGGACATATTTTTCATGACATTGATATAAATGGCATTTCCCTTGAAATATTCCACAATGGAGGATGCAGCATCAGCCATGGATTCCAGGAAAGAATCATGATCTGCTGTCCAGATCTTCTCAGGTTCACCGGCACCGTGAATATATGCCTTGCCGGCAGAAGATGCAATACCGATAGAAAGCTGCTTGAGTGCTCCGCCGTAACCACCCATAGGATGTCCTTTGAAATGGGAGAGGACCAGAAGAGAATCATAATCTGCCAGATCCTTGCCTACGAAATTCTTATGGATGACTTTACCATTAGGAATGGGAAGCTCCATATCAGGACCTTCTGCATCTAACAGGTCAACTTCAAAATATTTGCTCCAGCCATGTTCGTGTAAGGTTTTCATGTGTTTGGCTGTAGTATTACGTGCGCCGTCATAGGCAGTGTTACATTCTACAACAGTTCCACCTACATAATCAATTACCGGTTTCCAGAATTCCGGTTTCAGGAAGTTCTGATTGCCGACTTCACCGGAGTGAAGCTTGATTGCAGCCTTACCCTCTAATTTCTTGCCAAGTAACTGATACATTTCCAATACCTTTTCAGGACTGATTTCCTTTGAAAAGTATACCTTTGCTTTTTCGCTCATATACAGGACATACCCCTTTCTTCTAATTAAATATCTGCTTCTATTTTATATGGTAAGAAAGAGAAATTCAAGTTTATAGTTTTTTTATAAAAATTATTAGCACTCACTATTGACAAGTGCTAATAAAAGGTATATAACGTAGTCAGAACAAAGGAAAAGGAAACCTGAGTTCCAGAAACAATAAACAAAGACGACATCCGAGGTATTAGATAGAAGAAAGGAAGATGACTTATGTTGATGCCTAGTATTTTTAGAACTAATAGTTTGATTGATGATTTGTTTGATGATGATTGGTTCGATGACAAAGAGTTCAAGAACGTGGAGAAGAAACTCTATGGCCACAGAGCTAAGAATGTAATGAACACAGATGTGAAAGAAACAGAGGATGGATATGAACTGGAGATGGATCTTCCGGGATTCAAGAAAGAAGAAGTATCTGTTGAACTGAATAATGGATATATCACTATCAGAGCTGCCAAGGGACTTGACGAGGATGAGAAAGAGAAGAAGACCGGCAAGTATATCCGCAGGGAGCGTTACAGCGGTGCCTGCGAGAGAAGCTTTTATGTAGGCGAAGAGGTTACACAGCAGGATATCAAGGCAAGCTTCAGTCATGGTATCTTAAAGCTTGACATTCCTAAGAAGGAAGCCAAGAAGATAGAACAGAATAACTTCATATCCATTGAGTAATGAATTGAATAATTGACTAATAGCCACCCGGTTGAATAAGCCGGGTGGTTCTATATAGGAGAAAGGGTGGCGATTACGATGGCAAAGGAAATCGCATTTGATATAGATGCAAGAAAGAAAATGGAATCTGGTGTGAACCAGCTGGCTGACACAGTGAAGGTAACGTTAGGACCAAAAGGCAGAAATGTTGTATTGGATAAGGGATTTGGCGCCCCGCTGATCACCAATGATGGTGTGACGATAGCCAAGGAGATCGAGTTGGAAGACAGATTCGAGAATATGGGTGCACAGCTGGTAAAAGAAGTTGCAACCAAGACAAATGATGCAGCAGGTGATGGTACAACGACTGCAACTGTTCTGGCACAGGCTATGATTAACGAAGGTATGAAGAATATCGCAGCAGGCGCAAATGCCATTGTCCTGAGAAAAGGCATGAAGAAAGCAGTAGAGACAGCACAGAAGGCTATTAAGGAAATGAGCAAGCCAGTCAGTGGCAAGAAGGATATTACCAGAGTCGCTGCCATTTCTGCAGAAAGTGATGAAGTCGGTGAAATGGTCGCTGATGCTATGGAGAAGGTCGGCAAGAACGGCGTCATTACCATAGAAGAAGCCAAGACAATGCAGACTTCTGTTGATGTGGTAGAAGGTATGCAGTTTGATAAAGGCTATCTGTCAGCATACATGTGTAATGATAAGGATAAGATGGTTGCCAACATGGATGAGCCATATATCCTGATTACAGATAAGAAGATATCCAATATTCAGGACATACTGCCGATTCTGGAGCAGATATCCAAGGCAGGTAAGGAACTGTTAATCATTGCAGAGGATGTAACCGGTGAAGCACTTACAACGCTGATTGTAAACAGTCTGCGTGGTACTTTGAAGGTAGTTGCAGTGAAAGCACCGGGCTATGGCGATAACAGGAAAGAAATGTTAAAGGATATCGCATTCCTGACAGGCGGTCAGGCAGTCTTTGAAGAACTTGGCATGCAGCTCAAGGATACTTCTATGGAAATGTTAGGCAGGGCAAAATCTGTAAAAGTCACCAAGGACAGCACAACAATCGTTGATGGCGAGGGCAAGTCTGAGGACATCCAGGAGAGAATTACTTCTATTAAGGCACAGGCAGAGAAAGCAACCTCTGAATATGATAAGAAGAAATATCTTGACAGAATAGCCAAGATGAGCGGCGGCGTTGGCGTTATCAGGATTGGTGCAGCTACAGAAACCGAGATGAAGGAATCCAAGTATCGTGTCGAGGATGCCTTGAATGCGACTAAGGCAGCTGTAGAAGAGGGTATTATAGCAGGTGGCGGTTCTGCTTATATCCATGCACAGAAAGCAGTTCTTGCAGAAGCAGCCAAGCTCGAAGGCGATGAGAAGACAGGTGCTTTGATCGTTGCAAGGGCATTGGAAGCACCACTTAGAACTATCGTTGAGAATGCGGGGCTGGAAGGAGCTATTGTAGTCAATAAAGTCAAGGAATCCGCAGATGGTATTGGATTTGATGCTGTCAGCGAAGAGTATGTAGATATGATGGCAAATGGCATCATTGATCCTGTGAAAGTGACAGACAGTGCGTTGGTCAATGCGGAGAGCATCGCCTCTACGTTACTGACAACAGAGGCTGCTGTAGGCAATATCCCGGAGAAAAAGCCGGCAATGCCTGCATCCCCTGAAATGGGCTATTAATTCGTAAAAGAAGGAAACCCTGCACCAGACCGGGTAAAAATATTTACAGAGTACCAATGACATGCTACAATGATACACGTTACAGGATTCGACACATATATTATAAATAAAAGAAAAATGAGGGTATGATATGTGCTGTAATCGTTGTTCAGGTATGGAGGATAGAGAGTCCTCGCCGATGATTATGGATGTAAACAGGGCTGCAAAAGAAAACTGCAATTTCCGCAAGAGTGTCTGGACTGGTAAATGTATGCAGATGACATTAATGAGCATCCCGCCGCGAGGAGAGATCGGGCTGGAAGTACATGAGAAGACAGATCAGATGATACGTGTGGAGCAGGGCAGAGGTATTGCCATGATGGGCAATTGTCAGTGCAGACCTAACATGGAACTTGAGATATTTGAGGGAGATGTTGTATTTGTACCGGCTGGCACCTGGCATAATATCAGAAATATCGGCAGAGAACCACTGAAATTATCTTCTACCTATGCACCGCCTCATCATCCCAAGAGAACAGTGCATAAGACCAGAGAGGATGCTGACAGAGCGGGACACAGAAAATAAAACGATAAATAACAGAAAGGTACGGTCTTAGGTATGAACAAAGGAAAAGGTTTTATTGAAGAGTTTAAGAAATTTATCATGCGTGGCAATGTCATGGATATGGCAGTCGGTGTAATCGTAGGTGGTGCGTTTACTTCCATTGTTACATCACTCAATCAGGATATTCTGACTCCTGTTCTTGGAATCTTTGGCGGTACGGATTTCTCTAACTTAAAGGTTACACTGGGAAGCGGAGAGAATGCTCCTGTTCTGTGTTATGGCAATTTCATAACGGCTGTTATCAATTTCCTGATCACAGCGTTTGTGATTTTTGTTCTGGTAAAAGCCATTAATAAAATCGGAGATAAGCTGATCAGGAAAGAGGAAGAAGCACCGCCAGAACCTACGACCAAAATATGTCCATATTGTAGAAGTGAGATTGCAAAGGAAGCAACCCGTTGCCCTCACTGTACTTCCAATCTGGAATAGGGCAAAAGACTGTAGAAATAGAACTCTACAGTCTTTTTTGTGTCATAAAATGTCAAAAATGCATAAATACATAGCGGTTTTAAACACTTATAATATTAAATTGACGTAAAACGACTACTGTGATATGATATAAACTATGCGATATGCTACATGGGGATAAAGGAGAGAGTATGGATTTTCAAAATATATTCAGCATGGTTCCATATAAGCGTAATTCATATAAAGTAAAGGTATTTCGCTATGTATTTTTTCTGATTGTCATTCTGTTTGTGGCATTCGGAGCTTATACCTATTATGACTATCAGAAGGAATGCCAGAGTAATGCAGGGAGAGAAGCACAGACAAAAGCTGCAAGAATAGTGTCACAGAATGATGAACGGCTGGAGAATCTGAGGCAATATTATATTACGATGTCTTCCAATGATTCGATAAAATGGATGCTGGAAAATAACATACGTTATTCAGATTATAGTAACTACAAAAAAGCCTACGAGGATATGGGCTCGGAAGGAATTTTCAGTGATTACGTAGGCAGCTTCACCTTTGTTAATTTCAGAACAGGGTGGGTGCTGAGTAATAAAGGACTTTTCCCATTGTATGATACATATAACCAGGATACGGTAATGTCCATATATGAGGATAAGACAGCGATAGCGGAGAAAAATTACTGGAAATATGATGAGCAGGGAGTAGTTCTGGATAGTAATATTGACAGGAAGTACCGGCTGACTGTAGAAACAAAAGGGCTGAACTTTATTATGCGGCTTCCTGCAACTTCCTATAATACATATGCAGTATTCATAGCCAATATCAATACAGATGCATGGAAGAAATGGATTGATCAATGGCTGGAAGGCTATGAAAAAGTCGTAGTGTTGGACAAAGATGGAACGCTCATTTATGCTACGGACACATCACTGGAGGATATTTGTCAGGAGCTGTACATAAAAGAACAGACCGCTGGACAGGTGAGAACGGATCATACGGTATATATGGTCGGTAAGGCAAAATCCAGCATTCTTGGCTGGAATTACTATGTATTTCGTGATGTAAAAGGCGGGCAGGCTGGAATGCGTCTGCCGATAGCAATATTTGGTTTGTTGTTCATACTGATCATTGTCAGTCTGATACTTGTCAGTCATTTAATCTATCATCCGATAGATACGCTTCTCAAGGATGTTTCGGAGACAGAAGCGCAGAACAGTTATCAGGGGAATGAATTAGAGTATCTGGCGGGCAGCTATCATAATCTTAAAAAAGACAAACAGACATTGGAAGGGCTATTAAGTCAGCAGCAGGATAAACTGGAAGAACTGTTTGAATTAAGACTGATTCATGGGGAAGTAGACGAAGAAGAATGGGGTGAATATCTGGAGGGATTCAGACTCCGTAGCTGGAAGTATTTTGCTACGGCAGTTGTTATTTTGAATCTGGGAGATGAAGAAATCCAGAGTATGGTGAATGAAGACGCCATATGTCTGAAATTACTTTCTGAAATGCCCGATTCCCTGAAAGAAAGGGCATGGATGCCTCCTATTTATAATGCCAGTGCTATTTTTGCAATCTTTGCGGAAGAAGATGAGGATATCCTTTTGGAGAAGATTCAGACCTTTTACACAGAAATGCAGGAATATGCTTCCAACATCTGTGATTATAATATCCTGATGGGAGTAAGTGCTACCCATACCAATTATCATCATATCCGTGCTGCATACAGAGAGAGTATTAATGCGTTGACCTTTAAGACCAGCATCGGTACAGAAGGGGGTGTAGCGAAAGAAGACAAGAAGCAGGAGTGTCATTTCTATCTTGCCAGCACTACGGTATTGGCAAAAGAATACAATCATCAGTTTGAAGAAGATATTCAGGCAGCAGTAAAAGCCGTAGATAAGAAGCTGTGTTATCAGGTCACAGATGCTTTTTGCCATTATCTGAATCAGGCGCAGGGGCATGAAGCAGAACTGCCGTTATATCTGCTTCGGTATGTGAATTCCATTCTGATCACGGCGGTAGATGCAGGCATTCACCTGCATGAGATATATCCGGATGGATTGAAGAAGACATATCGTGAATTGTTGGAGGTTGTGGAGCCGGACAGAGAGCGCAGGTATATCAAATGTAAATTCATAGATCCTGTCATCAGAGTTCGTATGGAGTATCTGGAGAGCCATTCCAACTCCATGCTTCAGGAGATTGAAGATCTGATTGAAGAGAAGAAGGGGAATCTGTCACTGACAGAATGCGCGGATATCCTTGGTGTGCACCAGACATATATCTGGAAAGTGCTGAAGATGGAAAGAGACAGATCATTTAGTGATTATGTGGAAGAGTATAAGCTAAAAGAAGCGAAACGCCTGTTACTGGAATCTGATATGACTGTAGCAGAGATTGCAGAGCAGCTTAATTATACCAATGCGCAGAATTTTATACGATTCTTCAGTAAAAGTACCGGAGTAACGCCCGGCAAGTTCAGAAAGTTGTACTAATTGTCCTAATAGGGGCATAAAAGGGAATAATCATTTTCTTAATTGCGTTGAAAAAGCAGTATAAAAAATGATTATTTCCTTTTCTTTTTGCACAAAACAGCATCATGTAACTGTGCAATATGTATAAAAATACGTCCGTATAACCCCTAAAAAAGAAAATGATTATAGACGTTATCACATTCAAAGTATAATATTGCACTATAACTTAGGGCAAACGGAAACGAAAGTAAGCAAAATAACGAAACGAACCCTGAGAATAGAAAATTGAAGAAAGGTGGTCATTCATGCCGGGTAAAAAAAAGAAAAGTAATGTAGTAACGCTTTCTGATGGAACCACAATTACATTACGACAAACAAGTACATGGCAATATATGAAGCATCACAAATGGCTTTACATTATGCTTCTGCCTGGGTTACTGTATTTCATTCTATTTAAGTATGTTCCGATGGGGGGACTGGTAATCGCATTTAAGGAGTATAGTCCTTTCAGAGGAATCTGGGGAAGTCCATGGGTAGGTTTCAGTCAGTTTAAGAAATTCTTCGATACACCGGATTTCTGGAGACTGCTTCGCAACACGTTGGGAATCAGCTTATTACAGTTGATAATTTATTTCCCTGCACCTATTATTCTATCTTTATTCTTAAATGAAGTCAGACACAACGGTTATAAGAGAGTGGTACAGACTCTTGTATATGTACCTCATTTTGTATCCTGGGTTATTGTAGCCAGTCTGACATATCAGTTATTTAATGTATCTGATGGTGTCATCAACATGATCATTAAGAATCTGACAGGAGGAACTATTGATATATTATCAAAGGGTTCTACATTCTGGGGATTGATTGTAGGACAGGATATCTGGAGAGAAACCGGATATGGAACAATTATCTTCCTTGCTGCATTAGCCGGTGTAGATCAGGAGATGTATGAGGCTGCCAGAGTAGATGGAGCAGGACGATGGAGACTGATGTGGCATATTACACTTCCTGCGATTAAGGGTACCATTATCATGATGTTGATTCTGCGAGTAGGTGGATTGCTGAATACAGGCTATGAGCAGATTTTCCTGATGAGAAATGATCTGAATATGGAGTATGCGGATGTATTTGATACGTACATATATACAAGAGGTATTGTAAATGGACAATATTCCTTCTCATCAGCAGCAGGTATGTTCAAATCAGTCGTTGGCATGATCCTGGTACTTGGCTCTAACAAGATTTCCAAGATGTGCGGCGAAGCTGGAATTTATTAAGGAGGGGCATATGGCTGGAGTATTGAAGAAACAGGGCAGCAAGATCAAGAAGAGCCCTGGAGACAGAATTGTAGATGTCATTATATATGTGGGGCTTGCCCTGGTGGCATTGTCAACGGTATTGCCTTTCTTATATGTAGTGGCAGGTTCCTTTGCAACAGATAAGGAACTGACGGAGAAAGCATTTTTTATCATTCCTGAGGTATGGTCTTTGAATGCATATAAGTATGCAATCAAGACAGCCAATATTTTAAGAGGTTTGAAGAATTCTGTAATATTGACAGCATTGGGAACGACAATGTGTATGGTGTTTTCACTTACATTTGCGTACCCTCTGTCCAAGAAGCATTTCAGAGGACGTAACCTGATATTGAATCTTGTTATTGTGACCATGCTCTTTGGCGGTGGCATGATACCTTCCTATCTGGTGTATTGTGCATACGGTCTGTATGACAGCTACTGGGCATTGATTCTTCCGGCATTGATCAGTCCGTTCAATATGATCATTATTAAGAATTTCTTTCAGGATTTACCACAGGAACTGGAAGATGCAGCTTATATTGATGGATGCAGTGATATAGGAACTTTCGTAAAGATAGTGCTTCCACTGTCCAAACCGGTTATTGCTTCCATTTCACTATTCTATGGTGTTGGATTCTGGAATGATTATTTTTCATCCATGATTTATTTAAAATCAGCAGAGAAGTTTCCAATACAGATTCAGTTGAGATCTATCATCCTTTTGACTTCACAGATTTCAGAGGTTGTTATGGATTATTACGATATGAACGGAGCACCGCCTGATAAGGCAGTCAAAATGGCATGTACTGTAATTGCTACCGTACCTATTCTGTGCATTTATCCTTTTGTACAGAAATATTTCACCAAGGGCGTTATGGTTGGCGCTGTAAAGGGTTAACTTAAAATTATATAATTATATAAGGAGGATCTTATGAAGAGAAAGAAATTATTACAGAAAGTATTATCCGCAGCATTAGCAGCAAGCATGGTAATGAGTCTGACAGCATGTGGAGGAAGCAGTAATTCTACTGGAAGCAATGCTTCTGGCAGTGATTCTACACAGACAACTGCTGCATCAACAGAGAAGGCAGATGCAACAGCAGCTACAGAGACTAAAGAAGAGACAAAAGAGAGACAGACCGTTACTTTTATGACAATTGATTTTAATGCAGGTACTTCCAATACAGGAGACTATGCAGAAGAAATCAAGCAGAAGGTAGAAGACGCTACGGGCGTTAATTTGGAGATCGAATGGGTACTTTCTGATGTAACAGATGAGAAGATCACACTGGCAATGGCAAATCCGTCCACTATGCCTATGATCATCACACACAGCGGTTCTCTGACCGGTAATATTGTAAGTGCAGCCAAGGCAGGTGCTTTCGTAGACCTGAATGATTATATCTGGGATTCTGAGAAATATCCAAATCTTTCCCAGATGAATAAATCTGTAGCAGAAACACTTTCCGTAGATGGTGCATTGATTGCTGTTCCACGTACAAGAGATATTGGACGTTACGGCCTCTCCTATCGTCAGGACTGGGCAGATGCAGTAGGTATCACAGAGGAACCTAAGACAATTGATGATGTATATGATATGTTATACAAATTCACCTATGACGATCCTGATGGAAATGGTAAGAACGATACATATGGTATGGAAATGACATCTTATACAGGACCATTTGATATTATTCAGACATGGTTCGGTGTAGGAAACGGATGGGCAGAAGTAGATGGTAAGTTAATCCCTGTTCATATGCAGCCTGAGTATAAGGAAGCTCTGGACTGGATCAAGAAGGTATATGATGATGGTCTGATGCCTAAGGACTGGGCAGTACGTACAACAGATACCTGGTCAAATGGATGTAAGACAGGAGAAAGTGGTGTTTACATCGACGTAATGGACGGCGGAAGACGTATCTGGGATTACTTCGTAGCAGAAGAGACAAAGACTCCTTCCGTAGTAAATCCTGACGAGACAGCTTCCATGAATCTTCTGGGTGCTGTAAATGGCAAGACACTTGCAACCTCCGGCTACAACGGATACTTTACAATCAGTGCATCTACCTGCGATACACCTGAGAAGATCGAAGCTGCTTTGACACTGCTGGATAAGCTTAATGACAATGACACAAGACTTCTTGTAGAGTACGGTCTGGAAGGTATTAACTGGGAAAAGGATGCAGATGGCAACCTGGTAGACCTGGATGTGGAGAATGCAACTCTTGCAGCTAACTATATGGGACTGAATCAGATGCTTGCTTACATCCCAAGATATGATCTGAATCCTTCTCCTGCAAAAAATGAGCGTACACAGGCGCAGGCAGATGTTTATGTAGAAAATGAAAAATATGCAGTATTCAATCCTGCGTCTTCCTATCTTGCAAACTCTGCTACCTATGCAGATATCGGTAAGACTCTTGATGAAATCATCACACAGGCAAGAACACAGTATGTATGCGGTGAAATTGATGAAGCCGGACTTCAGACAGCATGGGATAACTGGCTCAATCAGGGTGGACAGACAATCATAGATGAAGTAAATGCACAATATGAAGCAAACAAATAAACATCCGTAGGGATACGGATAAGGCACCGGTATCCAATAGGATGCCGGTGTTTTTATAGGAGAGATAAGACAATGTATCTGAATCTGGAAGGAGACTGGACGGTTACACTTACAACCAAAGAAGGAACGCAAAAGGGAAAGGTTTCACTGCCGGGGATTATCCAGGCACAGGGGTATGGAGGGAAGATTACTAAGCAGACACCATGGGTAAGCAGTCTCCATGATGCAGAATGGTGGGAGAGGGAGGAATACAGGTATGCACAGGAAGATGGATGCAGAATCCCTTTTCTGTCACAGCCACCCAGGCATTTTCTGGGAAAAGTCCTTTATGAAAGAGAGATAGAGATTAAGGAAGAAGATAGTGATACATGGTATCTGTATATAGAAGTAACGCATTGGAGAACGAAGGTATCTGTTGATGGGATGCAGACTGGAGAAGATTGTTCGGTGTGTACTGCACACAGACTGGATTGTGGCAGATTGACCAGAGGAATACATACCATTCAGGTAGAAGTGGATAATTCCATGCAATATCCATATAGACCGGATGGACATGGTGTATCGGATGCCCTGGGGGCGACCTGGAATGGCATGGCAGGAGAAATCGCACTTTTTACACAGGATGTCTGGGAGAAGAGAATAAGGGACAGGAAGCAGTATGCAAAGGAACATATAAGACGAATTAGAATAGAAAACGGTAGATTTATAGTAGATGGCAGAAAGGAGTATTTCAGAGGAACACATTTTGGCGGTGAATATCCATTAACGGGATATCCTGTAACGGATAAAGCCTGGTGGAGGGATAAGTTTGCAATCATGAAGAAATGGGGACTTAATTTCATGAGATGCCATTCGTATTGTCCACCGGAGGCTGCCTTTGCAGCAGCCGATGAAATGGGAATCTATCTACAGCCTGAATGTGGGATGTGGAATCATTTTGAAGAGAATATTCCTATGCTGGATGTATTGAAAGAGGAAACGAGAAGGATTCTGGAACAGTTCGGGCATCATCCATCCTTTGTCCTGTTCTCACCGACCAATGAACCCTCCGGTAACTGGTATGGTGTTCTTCGCAAATGGGTGGAAGAGACAAGAGAATATGACAGATATCTCGGATATGAGAACAGACGTGTCTATACGGCACAATCAGGGTGGTTTTATGATACCGCACCTTCACAGGTAGAAGGTACTGATTATCTGTACTTTCACCGATCAGCGTATGGACCTTACCTGGGTGGGAGTATCAGAGGACCGGTGGGATGGAGAGGCGGCAATTACACCCCCTCACTTGAACAGGCAGATAAGCCTGTGATTTGTCATGAATTAGGGCAGTGGTGTGCATATCCGGACTTTCATATAATTGACAGCTTCAGTGGATATCTGATTCCGGGCAATTATCAGGTATTTCGTGAACATTGCAAAGCGCAGGGACTGTTGGGGCTGAACAGGGAATTTGCATACGCTTCCGGCAGAAATCAGGTGAGATTATATAAGGAAGATATAGAAGCCAATCTCAGAACACAGCAGCTGGATGGATTCGAGCTTCTGGATATTCATGACTATCTGGGGCAGGGAACGGCGTGTGTAGGGGTATTGGATGCCTTTTGGCAGGAGAAGGGATATGTGGATGCATCTGAATTTAGACAGTTTTGTTCTGATGTTGTGATACTGGCAGCTTTCCCACGATATGTCTATACGGTGGAAGATACGATTCAGGCACCGGTCATGGTATGTAATTTCGGAGAAAAAGATATTGACACATGTGTCATAAAATGGAAGCTGTATGCCAGAGGAGAAGGAGAATGGAATCAGGTTGTCATGCAGGGCAGATTTCCTGAATGCAGTATAAATCAGGGAGAAAAGGCATTAATAGGAGACTTGGAACTGAATCAGAAAGTAATCAGTGAATATGCCAGCGAACATGGCAATCAGTGCTTCCTGCTTGAATTATATATCCATGATGTTACGTTCAATACATGGAAAATATATGTATATGGGAAGATGGAGGAAGAAGATTGCTTTGAGGAAAATAATTTTGAAGAAGTATGCTATACGCAGGAATGGCAGCAGGCGAAGTCTGTATTGGAACAGGGAGGAAGGGTTATTTATGCGCCGTTTCTGTCTGATTTAAGCTATGAGTGTCCTTCACTGTCTATGAGAAATGTGTTCTGGAATGGACAGATGGGGCCTGCGTGGGGCAGAGAATTGGGAATGATTGCAGATACTGAATGTAGGATATTTGATGATTTCCCGACAGATGTTGATGGAGGCTGGCAATGGGAAGATATTTTGCAGCATGCAAGGGGCTTCCACCTACAGAAGAGTCTGCATGCGCTGACGCCGATTGTCAGAATTATAGATGATTGGAACAGGAATCTGCCATTGGCACTTATGCTGGAGGCAAAGGTAGGACAGGGCAGGCTGTTACTTGTTTCTGCCGATCTGAGTGGTGATTTCAAAGACAGACCGGCGGCATATTGTCTAAGACAGTCGCTGCTGCGGTATGCACACTCTACGTCTTTTGCACCGCAGATGGATATTCGGATAGAGGATGTAGAGGAAAGCCTTTTCCCTGTACTCAGGATGCAGACACTGGTGGGGGAAAATGCCAAAGACAACAGCCTGATTGTGGAGAATCCCCAGATATCCGCAGTCTATGAGGAAGAACAGTTCCCGATAGAAATAGAGATACCATTGTGTAAGACAATTGCTGCAGAGGGGATTTTGTATGTGCCGGATCAGCGGGAGAGGAAAAGGGCAGAATTTCCCAAAGATGTGGAAGTGTATATAAAGGCGAAGGCTGAAAATGAATGGAAGAGAGTATGCAAGTGTGAATTTCATAACAGCAGCCTGTCGCAGAGGATATATTTTGATAAGCAATATGAAATAACAGCAGTCCGGCTGCTTGTTATCTCCTGCTGGGGAGCCGATACGTTGGAAGAATGGCAGGAATATAAAGAAGGATATAGAAAGGTCAGCCATTTGCGCAGACCAGTGGTGAGGCTTGCCGGGATTCATCTGTTATGTCAGGAAGAAGCTCCTCATAATAATGAGATATTCTGGCAGGGGCAGCATAAGAGTGCGACAAAGGAAATAGAGGCATAAGGAAGGAGAAGAGAGAATGGAACTTCACAATATCAGAAGTGAGGCAAAGGGACTTACAACATGGGGCTGCATGTGGAAGCAGGGGGAGTGTCCTACAGATACACAGCAGAGAGCCAGGAAATATTTTATATGTCAGAATGACAAAGGGGAAAAGGTATCCATTCAGTCAAGAATCACAGCATACTGGCAGGATGGTTCGGTGAAATGGTCTGCGCATACAGCAGATGCAGAAAGGCTTGGAAGCCACATTACAATGGAGCTGTCAGATACCAAACCAGATATGGAGATGCAGAATCCTGTTAAAATAAAAGAGGATGATAATGGCTTTTGCATCCATACGAAAAATATGATACTGCATATCGCAAAGAAGGGAAATAATTTAATTGACACGGCTGTCATAAATAATGTAACCAGACTGAGAAATGTCCATCCGGTTCTGCAATTGGAAGAGCCGATGAACTGGAACGAAGAGGAAGCACATATTGTCAAGTCATACACCGGTGTCATTGAGCAGGTTCAGGTAGAAGAGTGTGGAGAGCTTATGACAGTGATACGATATGAGGGATGTCATGTGAACAGAGAAGGGGTGAAGAAGATTCCCTTTATTATTCGCATGACAGTGGGAGCAGAGCTTGAAGATATCCACTTTGTACATACTTTTCTATATGATGGGGATGAGAACCGGGATTATTTAAAGGGAATCGGTATAGCATCAGAAGTAGCCATGCAGGGAGAACTGTATAACAGACATGTGAAATTTATGGGAGATCATGGCATTTTTCATGAAGAATTGGTTGCGCTTCGTTCCTGGCGACCAAGAGTCCCACAACATATCTATGAGGCGCAGAGTGTGGGGCAGGAGTTGAAGCTTACAGGAACAGAGAAGGACATTGCAGATCAGGTGCTGGCAGCTACACCATATTGGAGTGCATACCGCTTATGCCAGGATAGTGCAAGCCATTACAGTATCCAGAAGAAGATAGCGGATGATAACTGCTGCTATATTGACTGTCTGCATGGAATGAGGACACAGGGAGGTGCTGCCTTTGGCAGTGAAAATGGCAGCATAACCATGAGTATCCGGGATTTCTGGCAGAAATATCCAACAGGCTATGAATGGAAGAACCTGGATAAGGACTGGGCACAGGCAATTATGTGGTTCTGGAGTCCACAGGCGCAGGCAATGGATTTTCGACATTATGCCAATCGTGGGTACAATCAGGTGTGCTATGAAGGCTATGACTATAAAGGAGCAGATCCTGTAGGAATTGCATGTACCAATGAATGTACCATCAGACTAAGTGGGAAAATGATTCCTTCAGATCAGGATATTGAGGATTTCTGCCATTACGTGGATAAGCCGGCACTGTATGTAGGAACACCCCGGTTTTATCATGATATGAGAGCTTTCGGTTACTGGTCTTTGCCTTCTTATAACAGTGAGATGGAACAGTGGCTGGAAGAGCAGTTGAAGACGGCTGCGGATTTCTATTTGCAGGAGGTCTGGCAAAGAGGCTGGTATGGAATGTTCAATTATGGAGATTTCATGCATACCTATGATGCGCAGAGACATCAGTGGCGCTATGATATGGGTGGTTATGCCTGGGACAATACGGAACTTGTGCCGACTCTGTGGCTGTGGTTATACTTCATGAGAAGTGGAAGAGAGGATGTATTTACACTTGCGGAGAAGCTTTCCAGACATGCTTCTGAAATTGATGTGTATCATTTTGGCAAATACAAGGGATTAGGCTCAAGGCATAATGTGCGTCACTGGGGCTGTCCCTGCAAGGAAGCAAGAATTGCAATGGCGGCACATCACAGATTTCTCTATTATCTGACAGGGGATAGAAGACTGGAGGATATCTTTGATGAGCTAAAAGACAACGAACTGAGCTTCTTCAACAAAGATCCTTTGGGGGATTTTTATGACAAGCAGAATATGACCTATCCCAGTCACGCACGCAGTGGACCTGACTGGTCTTCTCTGTGCTCAAACTGGATGACCTGTTGGGAAAGAACGGGCAATACGAAGTACAGGGATAAGATCACGGTGGGACTGGAGGATATTAAAAAGGCGCCGCTTCAGCTTATATCTGGACCGGATTTTGAATTTGATCCCTCTACCTGTCATTTGCGTTACATAGGTGAGAGAACCACAGGAGGCAGCCACTTACAGGTATGCATGGGCGCACCGCAGGTATGGCTGGAGTTAGCGGATTTACTGGAAGACGAGACCTTTCATAAAATGCTGGCAGACCTTGGCAGGTTCTATTATCTGCCAAGAGAGCAGCAGATAGAAGAATCACATGGAATCATAGGTGACAGAGAGTTCACATTGCCATTTATGAGTGCAGTATTGGGCGCTTATGGAGCAATGTATGGTAAGAATGTATGGCTGGCAGACAGGACATGGCAGATTCTCTTACAGACGATGATACATGAGGGCAATCATGATGGTTTCCAGATTCAGTATCTGAAGGATTGTGGCAATCAGGCAAAGCTGGCAGAAATACCCTGGATTTCTACTAACTTTGCGGCACAGTGGTGTCTGAACGTTATTATGGTACTTGAGTTTATCCGGGATGCGCTGCCGCAGACCATGAAACAGGCGCAGCAGCTTACACAGGGTGGCGATGATTTCCTTTTTCATAAGGCGTAAATGTCAGCTTAAAGAAAGGCTTGGTTAATAAGTATGAAATTAAGAATAAAAGACATTCAGGATGAGCAGGTGACAATAGAGTGGGATAAAGTAGAAGGTGTACAGGAATATTGCGTATACTGGTCAGATAAGGATACACCCACGATGCAGTACAGATTAACGACACAAGTGTCACAAACACAGTATACATTAAAGAAAGCGACACATGTGCCACATTTTATAAAAGTGTCCTATACAGACCAGAATGGAGATACCGTGTACAGTGACGTTCTGAGAACTCCTGTAAAGAAAGTATTTCATGAACAGCTGGAGAAATTAAATCGTGGTCTGGTGGCAATTCCTGTGAAAAATGGAATCTTTCTAAGCTGGCGTCTTTTTCTGGATGAAGTGGATGGATATTGTGACACCGGACTGACAGGGACGGATTTCATGGTCTACCGTAATGGTAAGAGACTGCAACTGGTAACAGAGAGTACGAATTATCTGGACATACAGGGCAGTAAAGAGGACAGATATGCGGTTGCGCCCATACAGAATGGACAGGAGAAAGCATGCTGCGAAGAAGTGGCAGTGTGGGATAAGGAATATCTCGATATTCCAATCAGAAAGCCACAAGGAGGAATAACACCGGCAGGAGAGAGCTACGAGTACAGTGCAAATGATATGAGTGTGGCAGATGTGGATGGAGACGGCGAATATGAGTATATTGTAAAATGGGACCCATCTAATTCTCATGATGTATCACATCGGGGATACACAGGAAATAATTATCTGGACTGTTACAAACTGGATGGTACATTGCTGTGGAGACTGGATATGGGGGTAAATATCCGTGCGGGTGCCCATTATACGCAGTTCATGGTCTATGATTTTAATGGGGATGGCAAGGCAGAGATGGCTGTGAAAACAGCACCCGGTACGAAAATGACAACATATCGTGCAGATGGAAGTGTGCTGAAAGAACAGTATATTACCATGCCTTTATCTGATATAGAAGCAGGAATTACCCATGAGAGTAATTTTGTGTGCACGGCAGCAGACTATCGGGAACATCTGATTGCTGTGTTTATGGAGTGGCATAATCATCCAGAGGTCAGAAATGGACACTGGTATCAGACACTGGAGGAATGTTTCGGCATACCTGTCCGATATGAATATCCACTAAGCAGGAAAGATGCAGAAGAACTGGCAGAATACTTTATCCATGTATATGCTCCGGGCAGAAGTGAGAAGAATAGACTGGATGAATTTGAAGGCTTTATTTACGAAGGACCTGAATATCTGACTATGTTTGCTGGAGACGGTGGAGAGCTGGAGACAATACCTTTTAAAATAACACGGGTAGATGATGGCCTGATGTGGGGAGATTATGCATTCAGAAGAATAGAACCATGCAATCGAGTAGACAGATTCCTGTCAGGAGTTGCCTATCTGGATGGTGAAAGACCTTATCTGCTGATATGCAGAGGATATTATACGCGAAGCACAATTGTGGCATATGATTTCTTCCGGAACAGCTTTCATGAGGTATTCTGCGTGGACAGTGGATTCGTTACCATGAGCAATCCTTTTAATGATGAAGAGGCACATGAAAATGTCGGAACAGACCCGGTCTATGGGAAACTGGCAGGGCAGGGCAATCACAGTCTGTCTGTTGCAGATGTGGATCAGGATGGCTGTATGGAGATCATATACGGTGCAGCAGTAATCGATCATGACGGCAGTTTACTATACAGCAGTTATGATTACAGACCGGATGGTGTATATACCAAGCTTGGACATGGAGATGCCATGCATGTGGCACGAATTGATCCGGATAGACCCGGACTTCAGATTTTTAATGTATTTGAAGGTGGAGCTTCAGTACCTTATGGATATGCATTACGTGATGCAGAAAACGGCGAAGTGATATTTGGAGAATATGCGACTACGGATCTTGGAAGATGTATGATCGGCAAGATTGACCCGGATACAAGAGGATATCAGGTGTGGGTGAATGAGGTATATGACTGTAAGGGTAATAAGCTGTCAGTGCCGCTTCTTGGAACCAATCAGAGCATCCGTTATGCCCCTGATCTGACAACACAGATACTGGATGGAGTGCAGTATATAGGTACTGTTCAGCCGGGAATCGTCAATGATAATATACATGGCATTATGCTTATGCCTGAGGATACAATGACCAATAATGGAACCAAAGGCAATCCTTGTCTGATAGCAGATATTTTTGGAGATTACAGGGAAGAATTATTGCTTCGCACAACAGACAGCAGTGCAATCCGTATCTATATGAATACAGATATCAGCACTCATAAGCTTTTTACACTGATGCATGATACCCAGTATCGTTGTGGTGTTGCATGGCAGAATAACTGCTATAATCAGCCTTGTTATCCGAAATATTATTATGGAAGTGATATGGATTTTGCATATGTACTTCCGATGAATCTCAGATAGCCGGGTTGATAGTAGACAAAAAGATAAAATAATGATAAAATCGTAACTGTTTCGGGAATCATTGGAAGCTCCCGAAACAGTTATTGCTTATCAGACAGAAAGGTGTGGAATACATGGGCAGTTTGAAAGAAAGTATTTACCAGAAGCATGGTTTTATTTATCAGATCGGAGAAGCTTATTATGCGATAGGAGCCAATATCTTCGCACAGATAACAGACAGCGCCGAGATTGATAATATGGAGTTACTCAGTAATGCATTAAATAAGAATAATGAGCGTCAGATCTCCAAATATCTGGACAAAGTGATCCGCATAGCTGATACACACAGAGTAGATGCAAGAGAACATTTAAAACAGCAGGAGAGACTTTATGCATTCATAGATGAGTTGGAAAAGTCCAATCCGGAAGGATATATGAGCCTTCAGAAGCAGTTTGCACAGTTTGAAGAACTCTTTGACAGATATTCTAAATATGGTGTAACTATTCAGAGCAATGCAAATTGAGGCAGAATATGCTTATTCATAAGCATATTTGACACAATTTATATGGCGAAGTAACCACAATAAGCAGATAACAAGTAAACTTGTTATCCAGAAAAGCTGTGAAACAGCGGTTTTGCGCATGGGGTGCTGAATAGTTACAATATGGTAAGGAAAACCAGTAAATATTTGGCTGACATAATTTGTTATGGGGTTATACTGGACAAATGAATATAAGTATGATATGATTACACTCGTGATGTAACAAATTTGTAACATATCACCATATGCACCCGTAGTCTAATGGATAGAACGGAGGCCTCCGACGCCTTTAATGCAGGTTCGATTCCTGTCGGGTGCATTTTGTATGTTAGTGAATTGTTTACAAGGGTACGATTTGGAAATCCGTGTGGGAAGAGACCCTGTAATTGATCTGGTGATTCACGATAACAGATTGGAGTAAGAAATGAGCAACAATAATAACAAGAATAACAACAGAAATAATTATAAAAATAATAATTATAATAAGAAGAATCAGAATAAACAGACTGGCACGAGACGTACAGTAGAAGCCGAACAGGTAAAGAAACAGAACGTTGAAAATACCAAAGAGGTAGAAAAAGAAACTGTAGCTGAACCAAAGGCAGCAGAAGTAAAGGCACAGCCTGAGAAGATCAACAAGGCAGCCAAAACAGAGAACAGAATTGATGTCAATGAGCTGAAAGATAAGCTGACCAATGTTCTGAATCGTAAGAACACCAGAATTGTATTAGTTTCTGCAGCAAAGATCGTACTTCCGGTTATTGCGTTGATTATTGTGATTGCAACGATCATTTCCCTGGTACATTCCAAGAATGGAAAAGACACAGAAGCGATAGCATCCTTATCAGAGGAGACAACAGAAGGAACCGTTTCTTCTGCTGTGTTAAATGAGCCACTGGAAGAGAACAAGTACCCGGCAGTGAATGAACTGGTTCAGTCTTTCTATACTGCACTGGCAGAAGGTGATATGGATACTGTCAAGGCATTGAAGGACTATACCAATGATAAAGAGATCATTACATATCAGAAGAAGAGTGAGTATATAGAGTGTTATAATAATCTGACCTGTTACACCAAGGATGGCATTGATCCCAATACTTACTATTTATATGTATGTTATGATGTGAAATTCAAGGACATTGATACAATGGCGCCGGGATTGAATGCCTGGTATGTATATATAAATGATGCAGGTTCTCTTCAGATAGATGGAGATATGGAAGAAAGTGTGACTGCTGCATTGAAGCTGGTAACAAGTCAGGATGATGTGGTAGATTTATATAATAAGGTTGATGTAGAGTATAAGGAAGCAATTGCTGAGGATGAGCAGCTCAATACATTCCTTGCAGAGTTCCCTAATGAGATAAAGACCTCTGTAGGTGTTGCACTGGCTCAGCTGGAACAGGAATCCCAGGAAGAGACGCAGCAGCAGACAACGGAAGATGCACAGGAGACTACCACAGAGACAGCGGCGACAGAAGAACAGCCGCAGACACAGACAGTAAATCAGCAGGTACGTGCTACAGATACTGTTAATGTCAGATCTTCTGACAGTGAAGTTGCAGATAAGATTGGCAAGGCACAGCAGGGAGATATCCTTACCCGTACAGAAGAGAAGAATAATGGTTGGAGCAAGGTTATCTATGAAGGTAAGGAAGCTTATATCAAGAGTGATTATCTGGAAGTAGTATCAGATAATACAGATACAGCAGCTGCCACAACAGAAACCGTTGTTAAGACTGTGAAAGCCAAGACTAATGTCAATGTCAGAAATGCAGCCAGTCAGGATGCTGATAAGATAGGCGTTGCTCAGGGAGAAGCTACTTTCAACGTACTGGAAGACCAGGGAGAGTGGCTCAAGATCGAATATAATGGTCAGACAGGATATGTGAAAGCAGAGTTTTTTGAATAAATTTAGTTGAAATCATGTCTGAATCATATATAATAGAATAGAGTGTCGATAGAAAACCCATGTGGCCTCACGGTTACATGGGCTTTTAAACCTGTATATTTCTCAGTTTTGGAGGGATGTTATGTTTAATCAGAAGAAGATAGCAATTATGGGAACCGGTAATATCGCAAAGATAATGGCACGTACCATAAAGCGCATGAAAAATGTGAAATGTTATGCGGTCGCATCCAGAGATATGGACAGAGCCCAGGCTTTTGCCAAAGAATTTGGAGTCAAGAGAGCATACGGTTCATATGAAGAAATGATGGCAGACAACAGAATTGATTTAGTATATATTGCTACGCCCCATTCAGAACACTATGCCAATATGAAGCTGTGCATAGAGAATGGATTTCCGGTACTGTGTGAGAAGGCATTTACAGCGAATGCCGAACAGGCAGAGGAGATATTCAAGCTTGCAGAAGAGAAGCATGTTTTTGTAGCAGAAGCAATGTGGACAAGATATATGCCTATGCTGACTACGATAAAAGGCTTGCTGGCATCAGGAATGATCGGACAGCCTTCTATGCTGACCTGTAATCTGGGGTATCATATTGTAGATGTACCAAGGCTGACAGAGCCATCCCTTGCAGGAGGAGCTTTACTGGATGTAGGTGTATATACACTTAATTTCGCATCCATGATGTTTGGAACAGATGTGGTCAAGGTGGATTCCAGCTGCATACTGACACCATCAGGGGTAGATGCGTCTAACAGTATTACATTGACATACAGAGATGGTAAAATGGCAGTTCTTAACAGTACGATGCTTGGATATAGTGATCGTAGAGGTATTATATACGGAACGAACGGTTACATAGAGATTGAGAACATTAATAATTACGAATCAGTGACAGTATATGACAAGAATCGTAAAGTACTCAAGGAAGTGAAAGCACCGGCGCAGATTACAGGATATGAGTATGAAATTGCATCCTGTCTGGATGCTTTGGATAAAAATGCAACAGAATGCTGGGAAATGCCACATAGTGAGACTTTGCACATCATGAAAATGATGGATGAGCTTCGCAGCAAATGGGGTGTGAGATATCCATTTGAGATGGCAGGGAATCAGGAAGAAATACCTTCACAGCCTGAGATTATGGCAGCAGAGATTGAACAGACAGAGCCTGCGAATGTGGATTCAGAATATCAGAAGCCGGAATATCCGATAGAAGAAGTGTTGTCCGAAGAAACTCAGCCAGCAGAAGATTCAACAGAAGAATAGAAATGTAGAAATAAGGACATCCTATGACTGACAATAGAATGCGCAAAATGCAGACAGGAGGCAGTCATGAATAAGGATGATACAGAAATTCTCAAAGAAGTACAGAAGAATACCCGAATGGCAGTGAAAGCAATAGAAGCCATTTCGGATAAAGTATGTAATGATAAGCTTTCCTATGAATTATCGAGGGAAAATCTGTCTTTTTCAAAGCTGCATAATAAGGCAGTAGATATGCTTACCAGAGAAAGCAAGGATGTCTATCATCCCAGTGCAGTAGAGGATATGATGCTTTCAGGTGCAATCAATATGAATACCATGTTGAATAACAGCACAAGCAGAATCGCAGAATTGATGATACAGGGAAATAACCGTGGAATCCTCAGCATGTGCAAATCCATGAACCATCATGATAATGCTGGCAGTATGACTATGGAGGTTGCGAAAGAACTGATGGATTTTGAAGAAAAATGTATTGAAAAACTAAAGGAATATCTATGACAAGATTGAATAAATATCTGGCAGAATGTGGAGTGTGTTCCAGAAGAGAGGCTGACCGTTATATTGGCCAGGGCAGGGTCATGGTCAATCATACGCCTGCGGTAAGCGGTATGCAGGTCAGTGACCGGGATCTGGTGGAAGTAAATGGTAAAGCTGTGAAGCCCATAGAAACGAAAATCATATTGGCTTACAATAAACCATTAGGTGTTACCTGTACAGAGAAGGATGTCCATGCTGCCAGGACGATTCATCAGGCACTGAAATATCCTGTCCGCCTGACCTATGCAGGAAGACTTGACAGGGATTCAGAAGGACTGCTTATCATGACCAATGATGGCGATCTGATTCAGAAGATGATGAAAGGATCAGAAAAACATGAGAAAGAGTATATAGTCAAGGTAAATAAACCGGTCACACAGGATTTCCTGGATGGAATGTCTGCGGGTGTTTATCTGAAAGAACTTGACAGAACGACAAGACCCTGTGAAGTTGTGGCAAAAGGCAAATATACTTTTCATATTACTCTGACGCAGGGATTGAATCGTCAGATTCGTCGAATGTGTCAGTACTTTGGCTATGAAGTAGTTTCCCTGCGGCGAATCAGAGTATTAAATATTGAACTGGGAAGTCTTGCAAGCAATCAGTATCGTGAGCTGACTCCTGAGGAAAAGAAACAATTGTATGAGTTGTGTGGTATGAGTGATTCATACCACAATCGTTAGAAAGGCTAGGTTTCATATGTTACATGCAATAGAGCATGCGTTTTTGGACAGTATTGTACTGATTCCTATTTTATTAGTTACATATATATTAATGGAATGGCTGGAGCATAAGGCAAAGGATAAGACACTGGGTATGATTACCGTATCCGGCAAGTTAGGTCCATTGATAGGCGGTTTGGTTGGTATTATTCCACAGTGTGGATTCTCAGGTGCAGCGGCAAGCTTCTATGCAGCACACAGTATTACACTTGGTACACTGATTGCCATTTTCATGGCAACTTCTGATGAAATGCTGCCTATACTGATATCAGCAGCTATTCAGCCGGCTATGATAGGTAAGATTCTTATTATGAAATGCATAGCAGGTGTTATTTGTGGATATCTGGTTGATCTGGTCTATAAGAGACACCCTAAGATAGAAGCAAACCATATTCATGATTTCTGTGAGCAGGAGCATTGCGACTGTGACCATGAGAATAATATTATTTTATCAGCATTGAAACATACAATAAACATTATTATTTTAATTTTTGTTGTATCTGTTGTATTAAATATTTTCTTTGAGTATACAGAGAATACAGCATATGCTGCTGTTTTATGGAACCACCCGGTATGGGGGCATATTCTGTCAGGATTGATAGGTCTGATTCCCAACTGCTCTGCATCTGTACTGATCACGAATCTGTACGTGCAGGGAATGATGGGAGCAGGAATGATGATGACAGGACTTTTCGTAAATGCCGGTGTCGGATTACTGGTTCTGTATAAAGTCAACCATCATGTAAAGGAAAATATAATCATTACAGGCGTATTATATGTAATGGGAATCATAGCAGGTGTTGTCTGCGGCATGATCCTTGGGTAAGGAAGAATAGTATAAGTTTGCAGGTTATTGAAAGGCATGGTAAAATTATGGATCAGAAGATTCAGCGAATGAAAGAACTGATAGAAATACTGCGTGAAGCTTCCAGGGCTTATTATGCTCAGGATAAAGAAATCATGAGCAATTATGAATATGATAAGCTCTATGATGAATTGTCTGATCTGGAGCAGGAGACAGGGATGGTCTTAACAGGCAGCCCTACCATAAGTGTTGGCTATGAAGCAGTAGACGAACTGCCTAAGGAAGCACACGAAAGCCCTATGTTGTCTCTTGGCAAGACAAAGGACAGAGAGGAGCTTCGCAGCTGGCTCAAAGATAAGGAAGGGTTACTTAGCTGGAAGCTGGATGGACTTACTATCGTTTTAACATATCGTGATGGTACATTGTTCAAAGCAGTTACCAGAGGAAATGGTGAAATTGGAGAAGTCATTACCAATAATGCCAAAGTGTTCAAGAATATTCCACTTCGTATCCAGTATCAAGGTGAATTGATTTTACGAGGTGAAGCTATCATTACGTATTCTGATTTTGAGAAAATCAATGAAGAAATAGAAGATGTAGATGCAAAATACAAGAATCCGAGAAATCTGTGCTCCGGTTCAGTAAGACAGCTTAATAATGAAATCACTGCGAAGAGAAATGTAAGATTTTATGCCTTTTCCCTGGTAAAGGCAGAAGGTGTGGATTTCTCCAATTCCAGAGAAGAACAGTTCCATTTCCTGAAACAGCAGGGATTTGATGTGGTTGAGTATGTGAGAGTCAGTGCAGATACCATAATGGCAGCTATTGAAGGCTATGAAAAGAAGATAGTTGATTATGATATTCCATCAGATGGTCTGGTTCTTCTTTATGATGATATAGAATATGGACGTTCTTTAGGGAGAACGGCGAAGTTTCCAAGAGATTCCATAGCCTTTAAATGGGCTGATGAAATCAGGGAAACCACGTTAAAGGAAATTGAGTGGAGTCCAAGCAGAACAGGTCTGATTAATCCGGTGGCTATTTTTGAACCAGTGGAATTGGAAGGAACGACAGTAAGCCGCGCTTCTGTTCACAATATCAGTATTATGCATGCCCTGAAGCTTGGAATTGGCGATAAGATAACAGTCTATAAGGCAAATATGATTATCCCCCAGATTGCGGAGAATCTGACAGGAAGTGATAATGTAGAGATTCCAACAGTCTGTCCGGTGTGTGGAGGTGCAACCCAGATCAGGGCAATCAATGATGTGCAGTCTCTGTATTGTACCAATCCAGATTGTGTGGCTAAGAAAATAAAGTCTTTTTCATTATTTGTTAGTAGAGATGCCATGAACATAGATGGCTTATCAGAAGCTACATTGGAGAAATTCATTGCAAAAGGTTTTATTCATGAATACAGTGACATATTCCATTTATCTGACCATAAGGTCGAGATTGTTGAGATGGAAGGCTTCGGGGAGAAGTCCTATCAGAATCTGATGAACAGCATTGAGCAGGCGAGAAATGTAACATTGCCCAAACTGATTTACAGTCTGGGAATAGCCAATATCGGACTTGCCAATGCGAAGATGATATGCAGACACTATTCCTATGATCTGGATGCCATGCGCAAGGCAAAAGTAGAAGAACTAAGCGAGATCGATGGTATTGGAGAAGTAATAGGAAGAGCTTTTGCCCAGTATTTTGAGCAGGAGGATAACAACCAGAAGCTGGATGATCTTCTGGCAGAGATATCCATTGAAAAGGAAGAAATAAATGAAAGTGAGCAGACACTGACAGGACAGGCATTTGTCGTAACAGGAAGTCTGGAGCACTTCGGAAGCAGAAACGAATTGAAGGAACTGATAGAGAGAAAGGGCGGCAAAGTAACAGGAAGTGTAACATCCAAGACTGTCTGTCTGATCAATAATGATATCACTTCCAATTCTTCTAAGAACAAGAAAGCAAAAGAGCTGTCTGTTCCTATCATAACAGAAGAAGAATTCATGGAACAATATTTAGGAATGACACCATAAGGAGGACGCAGAAATGCCTATTAAGATACAAAGTGAGTTACCGGCAAAAGAAATACTGGAATATGAGAATATATTTGTCATGGATGAGAACAGAGCTTCCCATCAGGATATTCGTCCATTGCAGGTGTGCATCCTGAATCTGATGCCTGTAAAACAGGATACGGAGCTGCAATTGCTGCGCGCTTTGTCCAATACGCCATTACAGGTAGATGTAACTTTCCTTATGGTAACAAGCCATGTATCTTTGAATACATCAGCCAATCATCTCAACCGTTTCTATACCACTTTCGATGAAATTAAAGAGAAACGATTCGATGGTCTGATTATTACAGGCGCGCCTGTAGAGGATATTACCTTTGAAGAAGTGGATTACTGGGATGAAGTCTGCAAGATCATGGACTGGGCAGAACAGAATGTTACTTCTACCCTGCATATCTGCTGGGGAGCCCAGGCAGGATTCTATCACTATTATGGAATTCAGAAGCGACTGCTTCCAGAGAAACTGTTCGGATTGTATTCCCATAAAGTGCAGAACAGAAAGATACCGCTTGTTCGTGGCTTTGATGACTATTTCCTTGCGCCACACAGCAGGCATACAGAGACACCGGCTTCAGAGATTCATAAATGTGATGCGATCACAGTACTTGCAGAGTCAGAAGAAGCAGGTGTATTCCTTGCATACGCCGAAGAGGGAAAGAAGATATTTGTAAACGGACATCCTGAGTATGACCGTTATACTTTGGATAAAGAATATCATAGAGACCTGGATAAGGGATTACCTATTCATATCCCAAGAAATTATTATCCCAATGATGATCCAACCCAGAAACCCGATCTGCAGTGGAGATCACATAGTAATAACCTCTATACCAATTGGCTCAATTATTATGTTTACCAGACAACTCCTTACGAACTGTAGGAAATGGCTTGAAAATGAAAATAAATATAATTTCCCGAATAAATCTGCCATCTTGTCCATATACTATAAGCAGATGACAGCAGTGTATACGTGCACTGCATTGTATCATCTGCTGTCATAAATAGATAATGAGAAGGAGAGAGAATATGGCAAGAGGGGCTAGAAAATCTTTGCAGGAGAAGATTGCGCAGAAGGAAGAACTGATAGAAGCACTGACAACCAGATTGAAGAAGGAAAAAGAAGAACTGAATGAACTGGTGCAGCAGCAGAAAATGGAAGAGCTGGACGAATTGCGTGCAGCCGTTGAAAAATCAGGAATGGAGATACAGGACATTATCCAGTATGCGCAGGCACAAATGAGCTGATACAGTGCCTTAGCGCACGATATGAACACTAAATTGACAAAAATTACAATAAAAAAGGTCCAAATACATTGCGTACATAGCCTAAAGTGGGTATAATGGAAAGCATGTGATGGACTTTTTTTAGTAGGAGGTTTCTTATGATAAACATTAAAGATTTATACCGCAATTACAAAGATTATGCGGATAAAGAGGTGACAATAGGAGGATGGTTAAGAAGCAAGAGAGATTCTAAGACATTTGGTTTCCTTGTAATTAATGATGGTACATTTTTTGAACCACTGCAAGTAGTATACAGTGATGCATTAGCTAATTTCGCTGATATTTCCAAGCTGAATGTAGGTGCAGCAGTGATTGCTACAGGTGTGGTTACTTTAACACCGGATGCAAAGCAGCCATTTGAGATTCAGGCAACAGCAGTAGAAGTAGAGGGAGATTCCACGCCGGACTATCCTTTACAGAAGAAGCGTCATAGCTTTGAATATCTGCGTACTATCTCTCATCTGAGACCTCGTACTAATACTTTCCAGGCTGTATTCAGAGTACGTTCCTTATGTGCTTATGCAATTCATAAATTCTTCCAGGAGAGAGATTTCGTGTATGTACATACACCCTTGATTACCGGAAGTGATTGTGAAGGTGCAGGCGAGATGTTCCAGGTAACAACTCTTGATATGAATAATCTGCCTCTGACACAGGATGGCAAGGTAGATTTCAGCAAGGACTTCTTTAATAAGCCCACCAATCTGACTGTAAGTGGTCAGCTTAATGGTGAGACTTATGCAATGGCATTTAAGAATATCTATACATTTGGACCTACTTTCCGTGCAGAGAATTCCAATACTACCAGACATGCAGCGGAGTTCTGGATGATAGAGCCTGAGATTGCATTTGCAGACTTAAAGGACGATATGATGTTGGCGGAGAGCATGCTGAAGTACGTGATCAACTATGTTCTGGAGAATGCACCGGAAGAGATGGAATTCTTCAACCAGTTTGTAGATAAGGGACTGATTGAGAGACTTCATCATGTAGCAACATCTGAGTTTGGTCATATTACCTATACAGATGCAATCACAGAACTTGAGAAGCATAATGACGAGTTCGAATACAAGGTTTCATGGGGATGTGATCTGCAGACAGAGCATGAGAGATATCTGACAGAAAAAGTATTTGGACGCCCTGTATTTGTAACAGATTATCCAAAGGAAATCAAGGCATTCTATATGAAGCTGAATGAGGATGGTAAGACCGTAGCTGCTATGGACTGTCTGGTACCTGGTATCGGAGAAATCATCGGCGGCAGCCAGAGAGAGGACAAGCTTGAGATTCTGGAGCAGAGAATGGCAGAATGTGGTCTGAATAAAGAGGACTATGATTTCTACCTTGATTTAAGAAGATACGGAAGTGCAAGACATGCCGGATTTGGTCTTGGATTTGAGAGATGTGTTATGTATCTGACAGGCATGGGCAATATCCGTGATGTCATTCCATTCCCAAGAACAGTAAACAATTGTGATTTATAATTGAAATTGTAATAACAAAGGCTCATTGTGAAAATGATGTTTTCCAATGAGTCTTTTTATGTGGAATTATGTAAAAGTACGATTGACATATTTTAAGGGGAACGGTAATATGTAGATATGTGGTTGGAAATTGGAACTTATTGTCAAATAATCCGTTTTTCACCTACAAAAATACACAAGGAGGCAGTTTTATGAACAAATTTTTAAAACGTCTTGCTGTTGGTGTTTTATCCTTAGCCATGGTAGCTGGTTTAACAGCATATGTACCGGCAACTACAGTTAAGGCAGCAGAAGACCTGTCAGGTAAGCTTGTAGTAATCCATACAAATGATATGCATGGACGTTATGCAGCTGATTCTAAAGAAGGATCATTAGGAATGTCCACTGTAACAGCATTGAAGGGTTATTACCAGAAACAGGGAGCAAATGTATTGCTTCTTGATGCAGGTGACTTTTCACAGGGTACTAATCTTGTGAACTATTACAAAGGATTAGATGCAATCTACTTCATGAATGCAGCAGGCTATGATGCAGCCAGCCTTGGAAATCATGAATTTGATTTCGGACTTGATGCATTAAAGGCTATGTCTGATGCAGCGCAGTTCCCTATTCTGGATGCAAATATCCTGAATAAGGAAACAGGTGAACCATATTTACAGGATCATACAGTATTCACTTTCAAAAATATGAAAGTTGGTGTGTTTGGCCTTGATACACCTGAAACACAGACTAAGGCTAACCCTAAGAATGTAAAAGATATCGACATTCTTGCAGGTGCAGAGCTCTATGCATGTGCACAGGCACAGGTTGATGCATTAAAGGAAGCAGGTTGTGACTATATTATCTGTGTTGGACACCTTGGTGTAGATGAAGAAAGCATAGGCAATCGTTCCGTAGATGTAGTATCTAACGTAAATGGTATTGATCTGTTCGTTGATGGACACAGCCATACAAAGATTGATACAGGATTAGATGTAAACGCAACCAAGATTGTAAGCACAGGTAACTATCTGAATGCAGTAGGTGTAGTTGTATATGATGGTAAGACTACAACTGCCAAGCTGGTAGATGATTCCAAGCAGATGTACAATATTGGCGGTTGCCCATCCATGGATGAATATGTAGCAACATTTGCTGATATTGTAAACGAAGCTTATGCAGGTAAGTTCGCTACTACATTATATACACTGGATGGCAGCAGAGCTCCCGGTGTACGTACACAGGAGACTAACCTGGGTGATTTCGCTGCTGATGCATATAAGTATACAGCAGAGACTTACGTAGCAGATAATAATCTTGACTACACGATTGATGGTGCTATTCAGAATGGTGGCGGTGTCAGAGCAACTGTAGAAGCTGGCGATATCTCTATGGATAAGCTCTATACAGTATTCCCATTTGGCAACACAATCTCTATTGTAACAGTAACAGGTGAACAGCTCCTTGAAGCATTGGAGGCATCCTGCTCAGCTTGCCCGGAAGCACTTGGTGCATTCCCACAGGTATCAGGAATTGTATTTACGATTGACACATCTGTTCCTTATGCAAAGGGTGAGCAGTATCCTGATTCTACTTACTATGCACCTGCTAATCCAGGCAGCCGTGTAACAATTGAGTCTGTAGGCGGTAAGGACTTCGATCCTAAGGCTACATATCACATCGCAGTAAACAACTTCATGGCAGACGGTGGTGATACATACTACAGCTTCTCAGAAGTTGAGAGCGTTGATACAGGCGTTGTAGATGCAGAAGGCCTGATTTCTTATGCTAATTCTTTAGGCGGCGTAATCGGTGAAGAATATGCTGCAGCAAAGGGCAATATTACAATTAAATAATGAATTGATTTTATTTTATGGTAAGAGAAGCTTCTGGCGGATTATGTATCTGTCAGAAGCTTTTTTGTATGGTTAAGGCAGGTTATAGAATTTTTAGAAATATATATTTATTTTATAATGTGTACATTGTTTTGACACATTTATCGTTTATTATTATAAACATAGACAAGGAAATAAGAGGAAAAAGAAAACACGATACAAAAATATACAAATATTTTTGAAAAAAGTCGATTCTATTGTTAATATGTTATACAATGAAAAAGTAATGGAGAATATGGTATATAACTACTATAAGGACAACACAAGGTGATTAGGAGGATGTGCAATGAATGTTATGGCAATGCTGAAGCCAAAATGCAGCACTACATATTTACACGATACAGACAGTTTAAGAGATGGACTTCATATTATGCATGAAAGCGGTTATAGCGCAGTTCCCGTAGTAGATGCGGAAGGCAGATATGTAGGAACCGTAAAAGAGGGAGATTTCCTGTGGAATATGATGGACAATGGAATTGCAACATTGGATTCCAGACAGGTAAAAGACATATTAAAAACAGATTGGAATCTGGCTGTAACCGATGAAGAAGGAATGAGTACTTTAATAGAGAGAGCATTGTCACAGAATTTTGTACCTATGGTCGATGACAGAAACTGTTATATAGGAATCATTACCAGAAGAGATATTATACAGAATATTTTAAATAAGAGAATCGATAGCCGGTATATTGTATTACCGAAGGAAGCTGGAAGTTTTCAAACAAAATAGGCAATAACCAATATTTGGATCAGTCATTATATGACTAAATAAATTTTTCATAACTACTCCTCAGAAAAAGTCTGCTATTTGGCAGACTTTTTCATATTATTAGGGAAATAACCCTTGCAAAAACTATTAATTATATGCTATAGTTTTAATTGTAATAAAATTGCAACATATTATGTAAAGTAGGATTGGAGGCATTATATGAAAGGAGTTACGGTGGAAGAGAGTACCATTGATCGATTAATGACATTGGGAACGATTACGTATGAGGCAACTGGTTGGGGAACTGGTGAAATCGTTGTAAAGTGCAGATCTAATATGAAATGTGAAGAAGAGTCCTTGAATAAGGCAGTGATTACATTTACAGTAGAAGAGAGCAACATTGATCGTGATAAGGTCGGAGAATGTGTTGTAAAAGAATTGGGAAAAAGATTAGCAGCTAAAGAAGTTCGCGTTTTGTCTGTAGAAGATAAGAAATACAATATTGCAAAGCGTAAATTCAAGGCTTGGAAAAACTCTTACAAAAATGAGCATAAATCAAATTAATAAAAGATGGGAATATAAATAAAACTCATTCTTCATAATTTATGAAGAATGAGTTTTTTTGTTTAAGCAGATATTTCACTGTCTTTCTTTGCTGAACTATCGACATCTGTATTTTCTTTTTTTAACAGATTCTTCTGAGCAGTAGAGAGCATCAGCTTAATACGATTCAGCTGATTTACTTCAGAAGCGCCAGGGTCATAGTCAATTGCTACGATATTAGCTTCAGGATGACGCTTACGCAGTTCTTTGATAACACCCTTACCAACTACGTGATTAGGCAGACAGCCAAATGGCTGTGTACATACGATATTAGGTGTGTCTGTGTGAAGCAGCTCTAACATTTCACCTGTCAGGAACCAGCCTTCACCAGTCTGATTACCGATGGATACGATCTCAGAAGCATTTCTGGCTGTTTCTTCAATATCAGCAGGTGGAATAAAGTGCTTGCTCTTTGCAAAAGCTTCAGCAGCAGGTTTACGAAGGCGCTCAATGATTTTGATGCCCATTTTACTGATCCTCGCACTTTTTTTGCTTGTTCCCAGATTGTCTGCTTTATATAACTGATTATAGAAGCAGTAGAACATGAAGTCCATAAGATCAGGAACAACAGCTTCCGCACCTTCAGCTTCCAGCAACTCTACCAGGTGATTATTGGCAGTAGGAGAGAATTTAACAAGAATTTCTCCAACAACACCAACACGAGGCTTTTTGATATCAAGAGTAGGAATTGCATCGAATTCTTCTATCATTTCTACACACATTTTCTTGAATGTAGAGAATGGCATATATTTACGACCGAGGAATTCACAGCATTTCTTGATCCATTTCTGGTGAACTTCATTGACAGAGCCAGGAACAGCTTCGTATGGACGCATTCTGTATACACATCTCATGAAAATATCACCAAAAGTAACCGCATATACTGCACGAAGCAGCAGCATAGGTGTAAGCTTGAATCCGGGATTGCTCTCCAACTTGGATAAGTTAATGGAGATAACAGGAATATGGCTGTAGCCTGCCTTGGCAAGTGCACGGCGGATGAATCCAATATAGTTTGTTGCACGACAACCGCCACCGGTCTGAGACATTACGACTGCCAGATGATCCGTATCATACTGACCGGATAAAACAGCATCCATAATCTGACCAACGACCAACAGGGAAGGATAACATGCGTCATTATTTACATATTTTAATCCCATGTCAACACTGTGTTTATTGTCATTATTTAACACAACCAGATTGTAACCGCATCTTCTGAAGGTAGGCTCCAGAAGGTCAAAATGGATAGGTGACATCTGCGGACACAGAATGGTATAGTTCTTTCTCATTCCTTTAGTAAACAGAACTCTGTGCATCTGACTGGAGTGGATGGTACGTGTCTGATGACGCTGTTCTCTTACACGGATAGCGGAGAGTAGAGAGCGGATTCTGATACGTGCAGCACCCAGATTGTTGACTTCATCAATCTTTAAGCAGGTATAGATCTTGCCTGAACCGGACAGAATATCATTTACCTGATCGGTTGTAACGGCGTCCAGACCACATCCGAAGGAATTGAGCTGGATCAGGTCGATATCGTCACGAGTCTTTACAAAGCTTGCAGCAGCATATAATCTTGAATGATACATCCACTGGTCGGAAACAATAAGTGGACGTTCCGGTTTAGCCAGGTGGGAGACAGAATCTTCTGTCAACACAGCGATACCATATGAGGTAATCAGCTCAGGAATACCGTGGTTAATCTCAGGGTCAATATGATAAGGACGGCCGGCCAGGACGATTGCGCGGCTGTGATTCTTCTCGATGTATTGGATGACTTCTTCGCCTTTATGATACATGTCCTGACGAACGGCTTCCAGTTCCCTCCAGCCTGCATTTACTGCGTCTGTAATCTCGGAAGCATCAATATCGGGGAACTCTTTTATCAGTGACTGTGCAATCAGTTCCGGGCTTGTGAATGACATAAACGGATTCTTGAATACGACTTCACCACGTCCAATCGCTTCTACATTGTTCTTGATATTTTCAGAATAGGAAGTAACGATAGGACAGTTATAATGATTGTTTGCATCCTGGAATTCATTTCTTTCATAGAACAGAGCAGGATAGAAGATGAAATCTACATGCTGTCCTATGAGCCATTCAATATGACCATGTGCTAATTTTGCAGGGTAACACTCAGATTCACTTGGAATGGATTCGATACCCATTTCATATATCTTTCTGTTAGATACAGGAGATAACACCACCTGATAATGCAGCTTCGTAAAGAATGTATACCAGAATGGATAGTTCTCATACATATTCAGAACACGGGGAATACCCACACGGCCTCTGGCAGCTTCTGCATCTGATAAAGGTTCGTAGGAGAACAGTCTCTGTAATTTGTAAGCAAATAAGTTAGGAACACCATTATCGCTCTTAGCCTTGCCTAGTCCACGTTCGCAACGGTTACCTGAGGTGAAACGTCTTCCATCAGAGAATTTGTTAATAGTGAGACGGCAGGAATTCGTACAACCCTGACATTTTACCAGTGAGGTAGAGAATGTCAGTTCATTGATCTGGTCGATAGTCAACATGGTTGACTGCTCATTTTCACCATTCTGGTAATGTTCCCTTGCAATAAGGGCTGCACCGAACGCGCCCATGATACCTGCGATATCAGGACGGATAGCTTCGCATCCTGCGATCTTTTCAAAGCTTCTAAGGACAGCATCATTATAGAATGTACCACCCTGAACAACGATATTACGACCCAATTCAGAAGCATCAGATACCTTGATAACCTTGAAAAGGGCATTCTTTATAACAGAATAAGCAAGACCAGCGGAGATATCAGATACCTCTGCACCTTCCTTCTGTGCCTGCTTTACCTTGGAATTCATAAATACAGTACAACGTGTTCCAAGATCAATAGGATGCTTTGCAAAAAGAGCTGCTTTTGCAAAATCCTGTACGCTGTAATTCAGAGACTTGGCAAATGTCTCAATGAAAGAACCACAGCCTGATGAACAGGCTTCATTTAACTGTACAGAGTCTACAGTCTGATTCTTGATCTTGATACATTTCATGTCCTGACCGCCGATATCAAGGATACAGTCTACTTCAGGATCAAAAAATGCAGCAGCGTAATAATGTGCTACAGTCTCTACTTCGCCATCATCCAGCATGAATGCGGCTTTAATCAGAGCCTCACCATAGCCTGTGGAGCAGGAGCGCACGATTGTTGCATCATCAGGAAGCAGAGAGTAAATCTCCTGAATAGAGCGGATTGCAGTTTTGAGAGGGCTGCCGTTATTATTACTGTAGAAAGAATACAGCAGAGTACCATCTTCATCTACCAAAGCTACTTTGGTAGTGGTAGATCCGGCATCAATACCCAGATAGCATTTTCCATGGTAATTGCGGATATCCTTCGCTTTTACATGATGTCTGTTGTGTCTGTCCTGGAATTCCTCATATTCTGCTTCACTGGCAAAGAGAGGATCCATACGTGCTACTTCAAATTCCATTTTAATATTGGAAGAGAGCTTATCCACCATCTCCTGCATGGTAAAAGATACTTCGTCTTTGGCATTCAGGGCAGAACCGATGGCAGCGAACAGGTGAGAATTGTCCGTATCAATAATATGTTCCTCATCCAGCTTTAAGGTTCTGATAAAGGCTGTCTTTAATTCAGAAAGGAAGTGAAGAGGACCACCCAGGAATGCAACATGTCCTCTGATAGGCTTACCACAGGCAAGGCCACTGATTGTCTGGTTGACAACAGCCTGGAAGATAGAAGCAGACAGGTCTTCCTTGGTAGCGCCTTCATTGATCAAGGGCTGAATGTCTGTCTTTGCAAATACACCACATCTTGCAGCAATAGTATATAAAGAATGATAATTCTTGGCATATTCGTTCAGGCCGGATGCATCTGTCTGTAAAAGAGAAGCCATCTGGTCAATAAAGGAACCTGTACCACCGGCACAGATACCATTCATTCTCTGTTCTACGTTGCCATTTTCAAAGTAAATGATCTTGGCATCTTCACCGCCTAATTCAATGGCAACATCTGTCTTGGGTGCTAATTCCTGCAGAGAAGTTGATACGGCAATTACTTCCTGTACGAATGGAACACCCAGATGATTGGCAAGAGTCAGACCACCGGAACCTGTAATCATTGGATGAAGTTCCAGATTGCCAAGCCTGGAGAAAGCGTCCTCAAGCAGAGAGGAGAGAGTCTCGCGGATATTGGCATAGTGTCTCTTATAATCGGAGAACAATATAGTATGTTCTGTATCCAAGATTGCAATTTTAACTGTAGTGGAACCGATATCGATTCCCAATGTGTAAAATTCTTTGTTCATGTATAACCAATCCTTACTAATAATATACATAATAACCATTTTTTCGCATACATTTGCTATTATACGACAGTGGTGGTAAAAAGGCAACCAAACAAATTTTAAAAATATATGAAGAAATTTATTAAAAAATAATAATTTCGCAGATAGTAACTGTTGGATTGGTTTACTTTTTTTATACTGAATGATACAATAAATCTATTCATTTAAAATAATTTTAGAGGTGTTATATGAATTTTTGGGAAAAAATGGAAAAAAAGTTTGGCAGATATGCGATTCCTAATCTTTCGCTGTATCTGATTTTATGTTTTGGATGCGGATATCTGATCTATGCAATCAATCCGGCAATGTTGAATTATCTGACGCTGGATCCATATAAGATTCTTCATGGACAGATCTGGAGATTGTTTACATGGATTCTGATACCGGGTGATGGGGGCAGCATCAATATCTTTACTTTAATCATGCTGTTTTTCTATTATTCTATCGGGTCATCACTGGAGCGTGCATGGGGAACCTTCTATTATAATGCATATCTGTTCCTTGGAATGATATTTACTGTAATAGAGAGTTTTATCATAATGGGTATCAGTTATCTGATGAAGGATGCAGCATTACTTGCAGGAACAACCGTGATCAAAGTAGCCAGTGAGACATATTTTGCAGTGATTGCGCAGGAATTCAGTATGTATTATATCAGTATGAGTATTTTCTTCGCATTTGCGGCTACATTCCCTGAATCTACCGTATATCTGATGTTCATTCTTCCTATTAAAATGAAGTGGATGGGAATTGCATATGGCGTACTGATGTTAGTAGAAGCTATTTCAGCATCCTGGATTGTAGACCGTATTATTGTATTGGGGCCATTGCTTTACTTTATTATTTTTATACTGATTACGAGAACCGGTATCGGTATGCGGATATCCCCGAGACAGGTGAAGAGACGCCACGATTATCGTAAGGAAGTCAAGAAAGCCAAGCCTATGTCTATAGCAAAACACAAGTGCGCCATCTGCGGAAGGACAAGCGAGGAATATCCTGATCTGGAATTTCGTTTCTGTTCAAAGTGCAATGGCAATTATGAATATTGTCAGGATCATCTGTTCACACATACTCATGTACAGTAATTGGTAAAGAAAGGTTTGGTTATAGAAAATATGGAAATGAATCAGTTAGAGTTTGCCCAGACTCTTCAACAGTTAAAGGACACAGCCAGATTACAGGAGAATATGCTTACCAGTGAGCAAATCAGTGAGGCATTTGAATCCCTTTCTCTGACAGAAGAACAGATGGGCTTGATTCACGAATATCTGAATAAGAATCATATAGGAATTGATACACCGGCGGAACAGAATGCGAATCTGTCCAGTGAAGATACGAATTATCTGAATATGTATCTGGAAGAACTGAAGGATCTGCCAGAGGTATCGGATGGAGAGAAGCGTGCGGTTATGATGTCTGCACTGGCACAGGACAATTCTGCCTGCAATAAGCTGATAGAGATTTTCCTTCCACAGGTGGTAGAGATTGCCAAGCTTTATGCCGGGCAGGGTGCTTTGGTGGAGGATCTGATCGGAGAAGGTAATGTGGCACTTTCCATGGGTGTAACGATGCTCGATTGTGTGGAGTCAATCGAAGAGATTGATGGTTTTCTGGCTAAAATGATCATGGATGCCATGGAGGAATACATCAGTGACGATACAGACAGCCATCAGACAGGTGAGAAGGTACTGGACAAGGTAAATCTGGTCAATGATAAATCAAAGGAAATGGCAGAAGAACTCATGCGTAAGGTTACAGTTGCAGAATTAGCACAGGAGATGCAGATGGATGAAGAAGAAATCCGTGATGCAATTAAGCTTTCTGCAAATCATATGGAATACATTGAAGAGGATGCAGAATTATAATGGAAAATAATGATGATTTTAAATACGTAATCCAGGATACGGGTCATGTATATTTGGGCAAAGAGCTGACTTATCAGGAGATACTGGATAAAGAGGATGCACCTTTCAAATTCAAGGCGATTATCAGTGCATATGTGTCGAAGGATACAACGGTTGATGTGAAGCTTACAGATCATATCATGACGGTGCAGCCGGATGCTTTTTCCTATAGAATCTTTCAACAGCTGAAGATGCAGATAAGATTTTTCTACAGTGTGGATAAGAAGAGCCTGCGTGGAAGGATTAAGAAAAAATGGATTCACAAGGCCTGTTCTTTTGATGAATTTCAAAAGCAGTATGCCAGCCTTGTGATGGAAGAAAAGGCTCAGATAGAAGATGTTTCCATCTCCAAGCTGGCATTAATGGCAATCAGTATCTAATGGAAAGGCGCGGTAGTAGAATGAAAAAAGCTAGAATTGAAGACGTAACAGCATATGAAATAATTGAGAAGAGAGAAATCAGGGATATCCATTCCATGAGTTATCTGCTCAGACATAAGAAGACAGGAGCAAGAATCGCCCTGCTTGAAAATGATGATGATAACAAGGTATTCTGTATTGGATTCAGAACGCCACCTACAGATTCCACAGGTGTTCCACACATTATTGAACATACTGTATTGTGCGGTTCTAAGGAATTCCCGGTCAAGGACCCATTTGTAGAACTGGTAAAGGGATCTCTGAATACATTTCTGAATGCAATGACATATTCTGATAAGACAGTATATCCTGTAGCAAGCTGCAATGACAAGGATTTTCAGAATCTGTGCCATGTATATATGGATGCTGTCTTTTATCCTAATATATATAAGGAAGAGAAGATATTTCGTCAGGAGGGCTGGCACTATGAAATGGAGAGCCCTGAGGATGAGTTGACGATCAATGGTGTCGTCTATAATGAAATGAAGGGAGCTTTCTCTTCACCAGACGATGTCCATGATAGAGAAGTATTGAATTCCTTATACCCGGATACGGCATATGGAGTGGAATCAGGTGGAGATCCTAAGGTAATCCCGGAGCTTACCTATGAGGCATTTCTGGACTTCCATCGTAGATATTATCATCCTTCCAACAGCTATATTTATCTGTATGGCAATATGGATATGGCAGAGAAATTAAGATGGATGGATGAGGAATATCTGAGTAAATTTGACAGTTTACAGATTGATTCTGCGGTAAAGTTACAGAAGCCTTTTACACAGCCTGTATTTATTCAGAAGGATTATCCTGTTATGGAGGGTGAGTCCTTAGAAGATAACACATATTTATCATACAATACTGTAGTAGGAACCAGCCTGGATAAAGAGTTATATTATGCGATGCAGCTGATTGATTATGCATTGTGTTCTTCATCGGGAGCACCGCTGAAACTGGCACTGATCCATAAGAATATAGGAACAGAGGTATACAGCGTATATGAGAATGGTGTATATCAGCCATATTTCTCAATTGTGGCAAAGAATGCCAATGATTTCCAGAAGGATGAATTCGTACAGACAATTGAAGAAGAACTGGCTCGTATCGTGAAAGAAGGTCTGGATAAAAAGGCATTGCTGGCTGCATTGAACTATTATGAATTCAAGTACAGAGAAGCGGATTTTGGTTCTTATCCCAAGGGATTGATGTACGGTCTGCAGATGTTTGACTCTTGGCTTTATGATGACAAGATGGCATTTGACATGATCGAAGCCAATGACATTTTTAAGACATTACGTGAGAAGATCAATACCAATTATTATGAAGAACTGATTGATAAATATCTGCTTCACAACCAGCACAAATCTATTCTGATGGTATCGCCTAAGGAAGGATTGACAGCTGCCAATGATAAGGCACTGGCTGATAAGTTACAGGCTTATAAGGCAGCTTTGAGTCAGGAGGAGATTTTAAAAATCGTTGAAGAGACACATGCGCTCCACGATTATCAGGATGCAGAGGATTCACCGGAAGCATTGGCTAAGATTCCCATGCTGACTAGGGCAGATATGAAGAAAGAAGCAGAAGGCTTTGTTAATGAAGAGAGAATGTCAGGGGATACCAAGGTACTGTTCCATCAGCTTCAGACCAATGGAATCGGCTATGTGAAGCTTGTCTTTGATGTATCCAATATTCCACAGGAATTATTCGCCTATATGGGTATCCTCAAAAATGTTCTTGGCTATGTGGATACACAGAATTACAGCTATGGTGAGCTTTATAATGAGATTAACATTCATACAGGCGGTATCTCATCTACTGTGAATACTTATACGAATTCAAAGAAACTGGATGAATACAGCCTTACCTTTGAAGTAAAGACGAAGGCAATGTATGGAGAGCTTGCCAAGACATCCGACTTATTACAGGAGATTATGACAACATCCAGAATGGATGACCAGGACAGAATCTATGAAATTATTGCAGAACTAAAATCCAGAATGCAGGGAAGCATGACGGCTTCAGGACACTCTTTGGCTGCAATACGTGCATTGTCCTATTTTAGTGAGACAGCAGCAATTATGGAGCTGGTAAGTGGAATGCCCTGCTATAGACTTCTTGAGAAGCTGGAAGCAGAGTATGATTCGTATAAAGATGAACTGGCAGACAAGCTTAAACAGCTGGCACAATGTATTTTCCGTCCGGAGAATCTGATGCTGATGGACTATACAGCAGAAGAGGAAGGATATGAGACATTTGCCAAGCTGATTCCCGGATTAAAAGCCTCTTTGTATACAACACAGGTTCCAAAGGAGAAGCTTCAGATAGTACTGAATAAATTAAATGAAGGCTTTGCAACCTCAGCGCAGATTCAGTATGTAGCAAGAGCGGGAAGCTATAAGGGAAATGGTTATGATTATCCTTACACAGGTGCACTCCGTGTTCTGAAAGTAATCATGGGCTATGATTATCTGTGGATTAACGTCCGTGTTAAGGGTGGTTCTTATGGATGTATGTGCAGCTTTGCCAAGACGGGAGAGAGCTATTTCGTATCCTATCGTGATCCTAATCTGAAGAAGACAATGGAAGTATATGAGAAAGCCGGAGATTATCTGAGAAGCTTTGCAGCAGATGAGAGAACAATGACCAAGTACATCATAGGAGCAATCAGTGACTGGGATATACCTATGACACCTGCAACAAAAGGCAGCAGATCCCTGAGTGCTTACCTGTCTCATATGGATTATGCTGACCTTCAGAAGGAGAGAGATGAGCTTCTTGGATGTACACAGGAAGATATTCGTGCCCTGGCAGATTATATGGATGCCATCATGAAGGAAAATGCTGTATGTGTAGTAGGAAATGGTCAGACAATAGAAGAGAATAAAGAAATGTTTGGTACGATTGAGAATTTGTTTCATTAAAAGAAAAAGAGGAGGGATTCTTTGAAAAAGAGACAAAATGTGACTAGATGGAAACTGGCAGCAGCATTGCTGTCAGCGGCAGTTATGTTGGCAGGATGTGGTTCTGCATCCAGTTATAGTGATACATCCGGAGCAGTGTCCAATACGCAGGCATATACAGGTGGTGGCAGTGATTTCTATTCAGAAAGTGCTGTAGAAGAGGATGCTTCGGCAGATAGTTTGGCAAGTACCGCCATACAGGAGACCAATCGCAAACTGATTAAGACTGTGAACATGACAGTAGAGACTGAAGATTATGATGGACTTCTGAATACACTGGACAAGAAAATTGCGGAGCTTGGCGGCTATACAGAGTATTTCAGCACGCAGGGAAATAGCAGCGATCGTTATGGAAGTATGACAATCCGCATTCCTAAAGAAAAACTGGATACTTTCCTTGAAATGGTCGAGGGTGTGTCTAATATCACATATCGACAGGAAAATGTAGAAGATGTGACACTGGATTATGTGGATGTGGAAAGCCGTAAAAAGATGCTGGAGACAGAACTGCAGCGTCTGTTGGAGCTTCTGGAGACCGCTGAAAGTCTGGATGATATTCTGACGATTGAGAGCAGGCTGACAGAAGTACAGTATGAACTTGACAGCAAGGAATCACAGCTTCGTACGTATGATAACCAGATTGATTACAGTACAGTATATCTGGATATTGATGAGGTTGTGAGATATACACCACAGGAACAGAAGGGAACCTGGGAGAGAATCAGCACAGGCTTTAAGGAGAATCTCTACAGTGTAGGAAACGGTATTAAGAACTTCTTTATTCAGTTCATTATACATATTCCATCTATTGTGGTATTCCTTGCGATGGTTGGTATTCTGGCATTGATTGTCAGATTCATTATCCACATGGAGCAGAAGCACAGTCAGAAAGTACAGGAAAAAAGAAAGAAACAACAGATGCAGCAAGTACAGCAGATACAGAACATACAGGAACAGGAAGGAAAAAAAGATGCAGGAAAATAAGCAGTATAAATCAGGTTTTGCAGCTTTGATAGGAAGACCTAATGTAGGTAAGTCAACATTGATGAATTGCCTGATTGGGCAGAAAATAGCTATTACATCCAAGAAACCACAGACAACAAGAAATAAGATTCAGACTGTATATACTTCAGACGAAGGACAGATTGTTTTCGTGGATACACCAGGTATTCATAAGGCGAAGAACAAGCTGGGCGATTATATGGTCAATGTGGCAGAGCATAGTCTCAAGGAAGTAGATGTTGTATTATGGCTTGTTGAACCTACAGATTATATTGGGGCTGGAGAACAGCATATTGTAGAACAGCTGAGTAAAGTAAAAGTACCTGTGATTCTGGTTGTTAATAAGATTGATACGGTGAAAAGAGAGCAGCTCCTTGTGTACATTGATGCATACCGCAAACTGATGGATTTTGCAGAAATAGTACCAGTGTCAGCATTAAAAGATGACAATACGGATACACTGATTAAACTTATTATGAAATACTTGCCTTATGGTCCTGCTTTTTATGATGAAGATACGATTACAGATCAGCCAATGAGACAGATTGTAGCAGAGCTGATCCGTGAGAAGGTTCTCAGAAGCATTGATGAAGAAATTCCTCATGGAGTGGCAGTCACAATCGAATCCATGAAGTTCAGCAAGAAGATCGTGGATATAGATGCGACTATTATCTGTGAGAAGGATTCCCATAAGGGCATTATCATAGGAAAAGGTGGCGCCATGCTTAAAAAGATCGGTTCACTGGCAAGACCTGAAATTGAAGATCTGCTGGAACAGCATGTGAATCTTCAATTGTGGGTAAAGGTAAAGAAGGACTGGAGAGACAGTGATTATCTGATTAAGAATTTTGGCTACGATCCCAAAGAGACCGAATAGAATCTATGCATTAAGTAAATCCTAACCGTATAGGGAATGAGATACGGGAGGAAATACAATGTACGAGAATGGATGGAACCGCTTTGCAAGAACGGGACAGATAAGCGATTATCTGACATATAAGGGGTATCCTGCCACTAAGAATAAGACGGGAAATGCAGGTGAATGCAGAAATGCAGGATTATATCACGGTAACGGGAATTGTGATCAAAACAGAACCAATCGGAGAATATGATAGACGTGTTGTAATACTTACCAGGGAAAAAGGTAAGATATCCGCATTTGCCAGAGCTGCCAGAAAGGCGGGAAACCGCCTGATGGCACCCAGCAACCCTTTCTCTTTTGGGCAATTTCGATTATATGCCGGCAGAAATTCCTACACAATGGCAGAGACTGACATATCCAATTATTTTGAAGAACTCAGACAGGATTTTATCGGGGCATATTATGGGATGTATTTTCTGGAAATATGCGATTATTATTCCAGAGAGAATAATGATGAGTTAGAACTGCTCAAGCTGCTCTATCAGTCATTGAGAGCATTGGGCAATGAGTCGATTCCGCACAAACTGACAAGATGTATATTTGAACTCAAATCCATTATGATCAATGGAGAATTTGATGTTCGCCTGATTACGGAGGATCTGCTGGAATCCACGCGATATACGATAGACTACATAATGAAGACACCGGTGGAGAAGCTGTATCGTTTTCTGGTAAATGAAGAAGTTTTGGAGCAGTTGAGAGAATTCAACAGGCGATTATGCAGACAGACCTTTGACAGAGATTTTAAAAGTCTTGAAATACTTGAAAATCTTGAATAAGTTGGTTATAATAGGACGCAGAATCCATTAGGGATTTGTTGTGGAGGAGATTATGAAGAAATTTAACACGGCAGGAATGCTGGCAGTGCTGATGCTGTGCCTGACAGCATGCGGTTCCGGTACAGACGCCGGGGAGACTGACATGAATTCCCTGACACTTGCAAAAAATGGCAGTGTGGAGAATACCATTGTAGAAAGCTTTGATAAGGAATATTATGATTTGGAAGGTCTCAATACCATGATTGGAGATTCGATAGAGCAGTATTGCACACAGAATCCCACAGCAGAGATCACATTAACACGCAGTGAAGTAACGGATGACAAGGTCAAAGTCAACATGAAGTATGACAGTGCTGCTACTTATATGGGATATAACAGTGAATTGCTGTTTGTTGGAACAGTTCAGGAGGCATATGCAGCAGGTTATGATCTGAACCTGTCATTGGGCAGTGCCAGAGATGAGACAGACAGAATTGGCAAGCAGGAATTGCTGGAGATGGGTGAACATCACATAGTACTTATGGAAATACCTGATTCAATGGAGAATGGTCTTAGACTGGAATGTTATGGAGATATATTATATGTGGGGGACAATATAAGCGTTGTTTCCAAAAAAACGGCAGATATAGAACAAACGCAGGGTGTTAGCGTTGTTGTATTCAAATAAATAACGATAAGGTGAGGAAAGAATAATGGAAAAGACAATGGACAAAATTGTTGCTTTGGCAAAAGCGAGAGGATTTGTATATCCTGGCTCAGAGATCTACGGTGGACTTGCGAACACCTGGGACTATGGTAACCTTGGTGTAGAGCTGAAGAACAATGTAAAGAGAGCATGGTGGCAGAAATTCGTCATGGAGAACCCTTATAATGTAGGTGTTGACTGTGCTATTCTGATGAATCCTCAGACATGGGTAGCTTCTGGACATCTGGGTGGTTTCTCTGATCCTCTTATGGATTGTAAGGAATGTCATGAGCGTTTCCGTGCAGATAAGCTGATTGAGGATTATTGTGAGGAAAAGGGCATCACTCTGACAGAGTCTGTAGATGCATGGAGTCAGGAAAAGATGATGCAGTTCATCGAAGAGAATCAGATTCCATGCCCAAGCTGTGGAAAACACAACTTTACAGATATTCGTCAGTTCAACCTGATGTTCAAGACTTTCCAGGGTGTTACAGAGGATGCCAAGAATACTGTATATTTAAGACCGGAGACTGCACAGGGTATTTTCGTAAACTTTAAGAATGTGCAGAGAACTTCCAGAAAGAAGATTCCATTTGGTATTGGTCAGATCGGTAAGTCTTTCAGAAACGAAATTACACCTGGTAACTTTACTTTCCGTACCAGAGAGTTCGAACAGATGGAACTTGAATTCTTCTGCGAGCCGGGCACTGACCTTGAATGGTTCCAGTACTGGAGAGCATTCTGCCGCGACTGGCTGTTAAGTCTTGGTATCAAAGAAGATGAGATGCGTCTGCGCGATCATTCACCTGAAGAGTTATGCTTCTATTCCAAGGGAACCACTGATATTGAATTCCTCTTCCCATTTGGCTGGGGCGAGTTATGGGGAATCGCAGACAGAACTGATTACGACCTGACACAGCATCAGAATACATCAGGACAGGATATGTCTTACTTTGATGATGAGAAGAAAGAGAAATATGTTCCTTATGTTATCGAGCCTTCATTAGGTGCAGACCGTGTTGTACTGGCATTCCTTTGCGCAGCATATGATGAGGAAGAGATTGGAGAGGGTGATGTAAGAACCGTATTACATTTCCATCCGGCACTTGCTCCTGTTAAGATCGGTATTCTTCCATTAAGCAAGAAGCTTAACGAGGGCGCTGAGAAGATCTATGCACAGCTGTCCAAGAAATATAACTGCGAATTTGATGACAGAGGAAATATCGGTAAGAGATATCGACGTCAGGATGAGATTGGTACACCATTCTGCATTACTTATGACTTTGATTCAGAGGAAGATCATGCAGTAACCATTCGTTTCCGTGATTCCATGGAACAGGTAAGAATACCTATTGATGAACTGGATGCATATTTTGCAGATAAGTTTACATTCTAAAACATATAAGTAATCAAAGCACTTCTTTTATCAGTATAACAGGCTGATAAAGGAGGTGCTTTTTTGATATTCGATAATATATCCAATGCAAGTAAACATAATATACAGACAAAGCATAATTATACGCATATAAATGCTGTATACAGTTTCATTGGCTTTTCCTGACAAATGTACAGGGCAATTATGTCCGTGGACAGCAGATATGGCTGTATTATATTTTTGCAATCTGTTATAACGTATTCTGTGGTCTTCTTTTGAAAATGAACGTGCAATGATTGCATTATGTGCGAGCATTAATATGATTAAAGAAATGAACATGGAGATCGTGGTAGAAGGAGTGGAGTCACGGGAGATGGCACAGAAGCTGACACAGCTTGGGTGCGATTATCTCCAGAGATATTATTTTTCCAAACCATTGCCGGTGAACAAGTTCATCGAATGTATCTTGAAAAATCCTATATTTCTATTTGACAAGGAATAAGAGCTAAACTATAATAAATGTGCTGGTCTGTGGATCAGTACTTTTATTTGTGTGAGTTTTGTGAAAGATAGAGCAATTACGAACATATATGGATGGAGGATAAACCATGGAAAACTATGGAGTAAACGATTTGAGAAGAATGTTTCTCGAATTTTTTGAAAGCAAAGGACATCTGGCAATGAAGAGCTTCTCTTTAGTGCCTCATAATGATAACAGTCTGTTGATCATCAATTCAGGTATGGCACCTCTCAAGCCATATTTTACCGGACAGGAGATTCCACCCAGACGTAGAGTGACAACCTGTCAGAAGTGTGTCAGAACAGGTGATATCGAGAATGTAGGTAAGACGGCAAGACATCTTACTTTCTTTGAAATGCTTGGTAACTTCTCTTTTGGAGATTATTTTAAGCATGAATCTCTGGCATGGAGCTGGGAATTCCTGACAAAAGTAGTAGGACTTGATCCTGAGAGGTTATATCCTTCTATTTACAGTGAAGATGACGAGGCATTCCATATCTGGACAGACGAGATTGGTGTCCCGGCAGAAAAGATTACCAGATTCTACCGTGATCCTGAGACCGGAGAATGTGATAACTTCTGGGAGCATGGCGCTGGTCCATGTGGTCCATGTTCTGAGATCTATTATGACAGAGGTATCAAGTATGGCTGCGGTAAGCCTGATTGCAAGGTAGGCTGTGACTGCGACCGTTTCATGGAAGTATGGAATAATGTATTTACACAGTTCGATGGTGATGGACATGGTAACTATTCAGAACTGGAACAGAAGAATATTGATACAGGCATGGGTCTTGAGAGACTTGCAGTTGTAGTACAGGATGTAGATACTGTATTTGATATTAATACAATGAAAGCAATCCGTGACAAGATCTGTGAAGTAGCAGGTGTAGAATATCAGAAGGATGAGAAGACAGATGTATCTATCCGTCTGATCACAGACCATATGCGTTCTTCAACATTCATGATCTCTGATGGTATCCTTCCATCTAATGAAGGTAGAGGATATGTACTGAGAAGACTCATCCGCCGTGTTGCAAGACATGGAAGACTGCTTGGAATCGAAGGTAAGTTCCTGACCAAGATCGCACAGACAGTTATTGATGAGTGTAAAGATGGTTATCCAGAACTGGAAGAGAAGAAAGACTTTATCTTCAACGTTCTGATTCAGGAAGAAGATAAATTCAGCAAGACAATCGATCAGGGACTTTCTATTCTGAATGATATGGAAGAGAAGCTGAATCAGGAAGGCAGGAAAGTACTTGCAGGAGCAGATGCTTTCAAGTTATATGATACTTACGGATTCCCTATTGACCTGACAATTGAGATTCTGGAAGAAAAAGGCTTCACAGTAGATGAAGAGGGCTTCCAGGCTGCAATGAAAGAGCAGAAAGAGACTGCGCGTAAAGCGCGTAAAGTAACCAATTATATGGGTGCTGACGTTACTGTATATGAATCCATTGATCCAAGTATCACAAGCAAATTTGTAGGTTATGACAGATTAACCCATCAGTCTAAAGTAACAGTTCTGACTACAGAGGATGAACTGGTAGACGCACTGACTGATGGACAGACAGGAACAATCATTGTAGATGAGACTCCTTTCTATGCGACAATGGGTGGACAGGAAGCAGATACAGGTGTGATTACACTTCCAGATGCTGAATTCCGGGTAAAAGATACAATCAAGCTTCTTGGTGGCAAGATTGGACATGTCGGTGTTGTTACAAAGGGTATGATCAAAGTAGGCGACACTGTTACTCTGAGTGTAGATGCTGCAAAGAGAGCAGATACATGTAAGAACCACAGTGCAACACACTTATTACAGAAGGCATTGAGAAATGTTCTCGGTTCTCATGTAGAACAGGCAGGTTCTTTTGTAAATGAAGACAGATTAAGATTTGACTTTACTCATTTCCAGGCTATGACCCAGGAAGAGATTGCCAAGGTTGAACAGCAGGTAGTAGAGCAGATTGCTAATAATCTTCCTGTTGTAACAGAAAACCTGTCATTAGAAGAAGCCAAGAAGACTGGCGCAATGGCATTGTTCGGTGAGAAATACGGTGATGTAGTCCGCGTTGTCAAGATGGGTGATTACTCAACCGAACTTTGTGGTGGTACACATGTACCAAATACAGGTGCTATTATGGCATTTAAGATTCTTTCTGAGAGTGGTGTTGCTGCCGGTGTCAGAAGAATTGAAGCATTAACAGGTAATGGCGTATTACGTTATTATAAAGAATTAGAAGAAACTATTGATAAGAGTGCTAAGATTGTAAAGACAACTCCGGCTGGACTGACAGAGCGTCTGGAACATCTGATGGCTGAAATGAAAGCATTGCAGAGTGAGAATGAATCTCTCAAGAGCAAGGCTGCTAAGGAAGCCCTTGGAGACGTTATGGACAAGACTGTTGAAATCAAGGGTGTGAAGCTTCTGGCTGCCAAGGTAGATGGTGTAGATATGAATGCTCTCCGTGATCTGGGCGATCAGCTCAAGGCTAAACTTGGTGAAGGCGTAGTTGTACTGGCATCTGTTGCAGATGGCAAGGTGAATTTAATCGCAATGGCTACAGATGAAGCAATGGCAAAGGGCGCGCATGCAGGCAATCTGATCAAGGGCATTGCGGCTCTTGTAGGTGGCGGCGGTGGCGGTCGTCCTAACATGGCTCAGGCAGGCGGTAAGAATCCTGCAGGAGTAGATCAGGCAATTGCAGAAGTAGCTAAAGTATTGGAGAATCAGCTGTAATTTCGCATAAAGAACAAAAAAATAAAAAAATATGCAAAAAACTGTTGACGTATTCAAGATATCTGATATAATCTTAGGTGTGCAATTAAGTATACCCGAACAGTCTGGCACACAATAATAGGGCTGGAGGGAGGTTAGGTGTGATAGCATGTCAAATGTAATCGTAAAAGAAAACGAAACTTTAGACAGCGCTTTACGTAGATTCAAGAGAAGTTGTGCGAAAGCCGGAATTCAGCAGGAAATCCGTAAAAGAGAGCATTACGAGAAGCCAAGCGTAAAACGTAAGAAGAAGTCTGAAGCAGCTAGAAAACGTAAATATAATTAATAAGTACAATGGAACACCTGAAGGTGGTTTCATTGCCATGAATGAATCCTTGGCAATACTGCCAGGGATTTTTTCGTTCTAAGGTAGATGAGGGAGAGTAGTGAATCATGTGGATCAGAGAATTTGCCGGATATGATTTTTATCATTTGACGGCGTGTTTCTTTTTGTTTAGTGTGTTAGGCTGGATGGTAGAATCCATATATATGTCATTCTGCAATCATAAACTGACTAACAGAGGATTTATGACAGGTCCATTTTGTCCAATTTATGGAGTGGGAGCTGTGGTTGGATATCTGGTTTTGCATCCGTTTGCCAATAATCTGGTAGCTCTGTATTTTGTCGGAGCTGTTCTGGCAACGGTGTTTGAATATCTGGTAGCCAAGCTTATGCTTCGTCTGTTTGGAGAAGTATGGTGGGACTATCATGACAAACCATGTAATTATAAGGGGATTGTATGTCTGGAGAGTACAATTGCCTGGGGCTTCTATGCAGTCATTATTATTACTTTTTTGTTTGATAAGATTATGAAGCTGATTGACAGATATCCTGTCGCCTGGGGAATCAGAACCATCGGACTGGTGTTTGTCATGGCACTGTTTGATTTTGGATATCATTTTGCAGTGGCAACAGGAATCAGTGGGAAGTGCAGAAGATATATTTCAGAATACATAGAAAGTAGAAAATAAGAGTATAAAAAGATTTTTCGATTCATAGATTGTTTTTAAGAGATGTAAGAGGCGATTCTATGAATAAAACGAAGAAAACGTGGATAAGAATATTAAGTGCTGTGCTCATATGGATAGAAGTATTGATGATGCCAATCTGCAGGATGGAAGTATGTGCACAGATAGAGCTTACATCCCCAAGTGCAATCTTGATGGAGGCATCTACGGGGACTGTTTTATTTGAAAAAAATCCGGACGAAGTCAGAAGTCCAGCCAGCATCACGAAGATCATGACCTTATTACTGATTTTTGAAAATCTGGAAAAGGGCAAGATCAAGCTGGAGGATGAAGTGGTGACGAGTGCCCACGCCAAGTCGATGGGAGGATCGCAGGTCTTTCTGGAAGAAGGAGAGATACAGACAGTTGATACATTGATCAAGTGTATTACAGTAGCCAGCGGCAATGATGCTTCTGTAGCCATGGCTGAATATATTGCAGGCAGTGAAGGCGGATTTGTGAATATGATGAATGAGAAAGCTGCACAGTTGGGAATGGATAATACACATTTTCTGGATTGCTGCGGTCTGACATCAGACAGCGGACATCATACAACAGCCCGTGATGTGGCAACTATGTCCAGAGAATTGATTAACAGATACCCTGCGATATATGAATATACGAAGATATGGATGGAAGATATTACCCATGTGACCAGACAGGGAAGCAAGCCTTTTACCTTATCCAGTACCAATAAACTGTTAAAACAGTATCCATGGGCAACGGGATTGAAGACTGGTTCGACCAGTACTGCAAAATACTGTTTCAGTGCAACGGCGAACAAGGATGGAATAGACATGATCGCGGTTGTGATGGGAGCACCTGATTTTAAAGTGCGTTTTGCAGAGGCGAAAAGCCTGTTGGAATATGGGTTTGCCATGACCAGATTATATGTGGATGAGAACAGGGAACCGCTGGAAACTGTCAAGGTTGCAGGTGGAAAAGAGACACAGGTTGCCGTAGTCCCGGAAGGTGAATTTCGTTATCTGGATACATCGGGAGCAGATTTTAGTCAGATCATAAAGACATACGAATACAGGGATGATCTGTCTGCACCTTTTGAACAGGGAGAAGAAGCGGGCAGAATCAGATATACGCTGAACGGGCAGGAGCTTGGCAGTGTTGCCATGCTGACGGTTCAGTCTGTAGAGCGCGCCGGTATATGGGATTATTTATACAGGGTATATAAGTTGTATCTGCTCTAGTGCAGATACCTGGGGAGACGAAGAGGAGTAGAAGGATGATAAAAGTGGTCATTATTCTGCTGTTGATAATAATTGCAGCATTACTGATTGTAGGTGTGGTAGATGGAAATCGTTTTGTGGTAGCAAAACAGCAATTTGTTTTGCCGAATTTAAGGAAAAACTGCCGCTTTGTTATGGTTTCCGATCTACATAATAAGGTGTATGGAAAAGACAATGATAAGGTTATCTGGGAGATTGAACAGGCAAATCCGGATTTTATCCTTATAGTTGGAGATCTGGTGACTTCACATCAGGATGAACCGGTAGATACGGGAATCCAGTTTGTAAATGCACTGAGTGGAAAATACAGGATTTATTATTCGCCAGGTAATCATGAATCCAAACTCAAGTACAGAGCAGATTATTATGGAGATATGTACAACAGGCTGATGAAGGGTATTCAGCATGAGAATGTGAAAATACTCAGTGATGAAACAATCAGACTGGAAGAGTATGGAATAGCACTGACGGGATTTGAACTGGGCCTGGAATATTTCAAACGCTTTAAGAAACGACCTATGCCCCTGGATTATATGAATAGAAAACTGGGGAAACCATTAAAAGAATATTGTAATATTCTGATGGCGCATAACCCGGAGTATTTTGAAGAATATGCAAAGTGGGGGGCTGATCTGGTGCTGTCAGGGCATGTGCATGGCGGCATTATGAGATTACCGCTGGTTGGCGGTGTCATTTCACCGGCTTATACGCTCTTTCCAAAGTATGATGGTGGAATTTTCCATAGTGGGAAGACAACAATGCTGCTTGGCAGAGGAATGGGATCGCATACGATACAGCTTCGTTTCTTCAACCCTGCGGAGTTATATGTTGTTGATCTGGTGAAAGGAGAGTAGAAGATGGCACTTTCTGTAAAGCTGGAGGTCTTTGAGGGACCTCTTGATTTGCTGCTGCATCTGATTGAGAAGAATAAAATAGATATTTATGATATTCCTATCGTAGAAGTAACAGATCAGTATCTGGAATACATCAGACAGATGGAACATGAAGATATGAATGTCATGAGTGAATTCCTTGTCATGGCGGCTACCCTGTTGGACATTAAGTGCCGTATGCTGCTTCCAAAAGAAGTAAATGAAGAAGGCGAAGAGGAAGATCCAAGAGCAGAACTTGTACAGAAGCTTCTGGAATATAAGATGTATAAATATATGTCATATGAGTTGCGTGACAGACAGGTCGATGCAGCAAAGAGCTGGTATAAGAGACCTATGCTGCCCAAGGAAGTAGAGGATTATCACTATCCTGTGGATTATGAGGAACTGCTTGGAGATATGAATCTTGCCAAGCTGCATGAAATATTCAAGTCATGTATTCGGAGACAGGAAGACAAGATTGACCCGATCAGAAGCCAGTTTGGTAAGATTGAGAAGGACGAGATCAATCTGGAAGAGAAGCAGGGGTATATTGAAGAATTTGTAAAGAATCATAAGAAATTCAGTTTCCGTAATCTGTTGGAGAGGCAGGGAAGCAAGATGGAGATCATTGTAACATTTCTTGCTGTTCTTGAAATGATGAAGCAGGGAATCCTTTCTGTTGAGCAGGAGGATACCTTCGGAGATATTATGATCACATCAAGCCTGGCTGCATGATGTTGGAGAAATATGGAATACTATATTGATGGGAGAATAAGATAGAGGTGGATACAAAGAAAGCAGAGGCAATTATTGAAGCAGTTCTGTTTGCCATGGGAGATTCGGTAGAATTGTCCAAGCTCACACATGTATTGGAAATGGAACCACAGAAAATCAGAGATATCATTGCCAAGATGAATGAAAAATATCAAGAGGAAGACAGAGGAATCTCGATTATTGAATTGGAAGATTCCTATCAGCTGTGTACAAAGCCTGATCTGTATGAGTATCTGATCAAAGTAGCCAAGGCACCAAGAAAATATGTAATGTCAGATACATTGCTGGAGACTTTGTCTATTGTAGCGTACAAACAGCCGGTAACCAGACTGGAAGTAGAGAAGATCCGTGGAGTAAGCTGTGACCATGCAATTAACAGATTACTGGAATTTAATCTGATTCAGGAATTGGGAAGACTGGATGCACCAGGGCGTCCATTGCTTTTTGGAACGACAGAAGAATTCTTAAGAACATTTGGTGTTAAGTCTTTGGGGGATCTGCCTACCTTGAATCAGGAGCAGTTAGACGATTTCAAACATCAGGCAGAAGAGGAAGTACAGCTAAAGATTGATATTTGATTGACAAAATCATTAATAAGTGTAATAATGCTAGAAGAACGTTGTTACTATGTAAACTTAACGGTGTTGCGAGGGGCTATGGTTTATGTATGAAAATGGGGAAGACAGCAAGCAGATGCTGATTGAAGACAGTATCGGAAGAAAGATTCTGGATGCTGCAATAGAAATTATTAATGAAGAAGGATATGAGAATCTTACGATACGTAAAGTGGCGAAGATGAGCGGCTGCTCGAATTCGGCAATTTACATGAGATTTGAGGATAAAGATGCATTGGCAAGGGCTGTAGCAGCGTTGTATGCGAAGCCTTTTCTTCGTCTTATGGATGATAATTACAAAGAGGAAGACAGTTTCATACAGAATATGAATCGTATTGCCAAGGCAGAATATGACAGGATTCAGGAGATGGATTCAGAGTCAGTCCACTTGCAGATGGTTTATCGCGGCAGCCTGCCACAGAATGAGAATCCTTTTCTGCTCAGACTGGCAGGGTATCTGGAGAATGCTGCTGCCACAGGAGAGATCAGAACAGGTGATTATCTGGAAATGGCATATGTTCTGGCTGGTTCTTTCTGGGGAGTGGCATATATGCTCAAGTCAGATCAGAACATGGAGCAGGAAATGGCATACCGGATATTGGATACACAGAACAGAATGATGCTTCACGGTCTTGAAATTGAGCATAATGAGAACAATTTCTGGAATATATTAAGAAGTAAAGGCGTGGATGTAGATAAGGCACTGGAGAGAATGAAGGGTAATAAGGATGCATATAAAAGCTTCCTTGTTGAATTTTTCGATGATCCGGATTTTGCGGCACTAAGGGAAAGTCTGGGAGAGAACAACACTTCAGATGCTTTTGAATACGCACATGGGCTGAAGGGTATGGCTGCTAATTTAGGTCTGGATGCAGTATACCAGCCGTTGAGTAAACTGGTGGAAATATTAAGACAGGGAAGCATGGAAGGCGCAATGGATGCCTATAAGCAGGTATGCGATGCCTGTAAAGTGGTAACAGCCCTGCTATAGTGGAATGGGGTAATAAATTGAATACAAAGAAAAAGATACTTGTAGTAGATGATAAGGGAATGAACCGTTATATGCTGGGTGGAATATTTCGTGATAACTATGAGATAATAGAAGCTGGCGGCGGTATGGAAGCGATTGCGATTATTGACAAGGAGTATGATGAACTGGCGGTAATTCTGTTGGATATCATTATGCCGGGGATAGATGGCTTTGGTGTGCTGGAGCATATGAAAGAACAGGATTACTTAAACCGTGTTCCTGTAGTAATCGTAACAGATGATTCTTCTGAGGCAACCGCGGTTAAGGCATTTGAGTATAAAGTGGCAGATATGGTCATCAAACCATTTGAACCCCGTATCATTAAACGAAGAGTAGAGAATATTATAGAGTTGTACGCTTATAAGGAGAAATACGGTAATGCTTGAAAACGAAGGATATAATAGAAAAATCTGTGTACTTGGCGTTGCAGGAGGTTCCGCTTCCGGCAAAACTACAATCATCAATCGGGTAAAGGATTATTTTGGAAATGATATTGCAGTGATCAGCCATGATAATTATTACAAAGCACATGATGATATGCCTTTTGAAGAGAGATGCAAGCTTAATTATGATCATCCTGATTCCTTTGAATCAGAGAGAATGGCAGAGGATGTCCGTAAGCTCCTTAAAGGCTATCCCATAGAGATGCCGACTTATGACTATGTAAATCATAACCGTGCGAAAGAGACCATAACAGTAGAACCCAAGCCGGTTATTATCATGGAAGGAATTCTTATTCTGGAGAACAGAGAGCTTAGGGATCTGATGGATATTAAGATCTATGTAGATACAGATGCAGATGAGCGGCTGATGCGTCGAATCAGAAGAGATATGGTAGAGAGAGGAAGAAGCATCGACTCTATTATTTCACAGTATAGTTCTACTGTGAAGCCAATGCATGAAGAGTTTGTGGAACCCTCCAAGAAATATGCAGATATCATTATTCCCCGTGGTGGAGAGAATGCACCGGGAATTGATATGCTGACAACGTATCTGACGAGGATGCTGCAAGGCTGAGAGTAAACGTCATGGAGGTGCGAGCATGGCAAATATTCTGGATTATCTGGAGTGGAGGGGAGATATCAGTTTAAGCGAAGACCCGTTTAATGCAGTTGATAATCTGGTTCTTTCGTGGATGGCATATGTTAATCTGGATGAGATTATGCCAAATGGGATTTATAATCAGGCGATTACAATAGAAGAAGCTATCAAACGTTTCTTTGCAAAATACAATCTGGAAGAGAAGCTGAAGGAGGCTTCCCTGACCAGAACATCAGCGCTTTTGTTTGCTCGTCTGGCAGACTGTCCGAGATTTGGACAGATGAAGATCATAAACTATGTGAATCATATCAGTGAAGAGTTACAGAAGCAATTCAGCGCTATGACCATAGAAATAGATGAGGATACGAGATATATTGCCTTTCGCGGCACCGATGATACTATCGTGGGCTGGCGGGAGGATTTTAATATGGGGCTGATGGCCAATGTGCCTTCCCAGTTAGAAGCAGTGGAATATGTGGAACAGACAGCGTTAGAAGGAAATCATAAGCTGATTCTTGGCGGACACTCCAAGGGCGGTAATCTTGCTGTATATGCAGCATTTCGCTGCGATAAGACAATTCAGGATCGTATTATTCAGGTGTATAACAATGATGGACCGGGCTTTCAGAAGGAGGTTCTGGACAGCCCCGAATATCAGGCTATGCTGCCAAGAATCAGAACCATTGTGCCAGAATCTTCCATAGTCGGTATGCTGCTTGGACATGAAGAAGAATATGATATTGTCAAGAGCTCTCAGAAAGGTATCATGCAGCATGACGCGGGGACCTGGGAAGTGAAGAGGAACAATTTTGTATATCTGGATTCTGTGTCCAATGCCAGCAGATTCCTGGACCGTTCTTTAAAAGAGTGGGTGGAGTCACTGGATGAGGAACGCCGACAGATTTTTGTTGACAGTCTGTTTGCAGTTCTGGATGCACCGGGTGCCAAGACTACAGTGGAACTGAATGCAATGGGAATGAAAGGTTTGACCAGCGCCTGGAAAGCGGTAAGCAACATGGATGCAGAGGTAAAACATAATCTGTGGCTGATTATCCGCTCTCTTTTCAAGATTATGAGCCAGAATAGAAAAACCGCAATCAGGAAAGAACACAGTGATAAATGAAGGCAGAATTATTAGAACAGTTGCGTAAGATAACACCGGAAGAACAGGAAATATTAAATGGCAGAAAGCAGATTAATGAGGCAATCTATGTGCAGTCAGAGGGACATGTTTTTGACAGCAGGAAGCTTCTGGATGCGTCCAAACTGATTACGGTCAGACCGCATACCCGTTTTGTGCATTTTCCCAAGCATACCCATAATTATGTGGAAGTGATCTATATGTGTTCGGGACAGACAAGACATCTGATTAACGAAGAAGAAGTGATTCTCCGACAGGGGGAATTACTGTTTCTGAGTCAGAAGGCAACGCAGGAGATTGATGCAGCAGGAGAAAATGACATAGGTGTCAACTTTATCATTCTTCCAGAGTTCTTTGATAAATCGCTGCAAATGATGGGAGAAGAACAGAATCCATTGCGTGATTTTATCATTGGCTGTCTGCGTGGTGAGGGAGATAATGATATTGGATATCTGCATTTTAAAGTCGCAGATGTGCTGCCGGTGCAGAATCTGGTAGAGAATTTGATCTGGACACTGATGCACAATCAGCCTAATAAAAGAAGTATTAATCAGGTCACTATGGGGCTTTTATTCCTGCAGCTGCTCAATCACACAGATAAGGTCGTAACGGGTAATGGACAGACAGAAGAGGATGTGGTACTGAGCATTCTTCGTTTCGTGGAAGAACATTACAGAGATGGAGAACTGACGGAGCTTGCCCAGAGTCTTCATTACGATCTGTACTGGCTGAGCCGCATGATTAAGAAGAGAACAGGTAAGACATATACAGAGCTGATACAGCAGAAGCGTATGCAGCAGGCAGCGTTTCTGCTTAGAAGTACAGATATGCCCGTATCTGAGGTAGGTAATGCAGTTGGATATGACAATTTAAGCTACTTTCATAAGATATTCAGAAAGCAGTATGCTATGTCTCCAAAGAAATACAGAAGCAATTTAACATAATGCAAATAAGGACACTTTTTTTCACAAATGGGTGTCTTTTTTTGTACACAAAATTTGTATATGATGTAGTTAATGAAACAGTTAGTAAGATTGTTTGGGGGTTATAAAACTATGACAGAGTATTATCTGGGGATTGACATCGGAGCGTCCAGCGGAAGACATATTCTGGCTCATATGGAAGATGGAAGGATGGTGTTGGAGGAGATACACCGCTTCCCGAATGGTATGAGCCGCAAGGATGGAGAGCTGTGCTGGGACACCGAGGCATTATTTCACGAAATTAAAACAGGTATGAAGAAATGTGCCGAATTGGGTAAAATTCCTGTAAGCGTGGGAATTGATACCTGGGCAGTAGACTTTGTCCTGCTGGATGAGGCAGATCAGGTCATTGGAAATACCGTAGGATATCGTGACAGCAGAACGCAGGGAATGGATGATAAGGTATATGAGACAATCTCATTACAGGATCTTTATCACAGAACCGGTATTCAGAAGCAGATGTTCAACAGTATCTATCAGCTGATGGCAATTAAGGAAAAGAAACCACAGGAACTGGAAAAGGCAAAGACCTTTTTGATGATTCCAGATTATTTTCATTTCCTGTTATGTGGACGCAAGTGTGTAGAATATACCAATTCTACCACAACACAGTTAGTCAGCCCGATTACCAAAACCTGGGACATGGAGTTGATAGAAGCTTTGGGATATCCTAAGGATATTTTCCCGGAAATCAAGATGGCAGGCACTGTACTTGGAGAGCTGACAGCAGAGATTGCTGCGGAAGTAGGATACACATGTAAGGTAGTGCTTCCAGCAACCCATGACACCGGTTCTGCAGTACTGGCAGTTCCGTCTAATGCACCGGAGACAATGTATATCAGTTCCGGTACATGGTCACTTATGGGAGTAGAACGTAAGGAAGCAGACTGTACAGATCAGAGCATGGCATGCAATTTTACAAATGAGGGCGGTTATGATTATCGTTTCCGCTATCTGAAGAACATTATGGGGCTATGGATGATTCAGTCTCTGAAGAAGGAAATCAATGATGCATATTCTTTCGCACAGTTGTGTGAAATGGCATCGAAAGAAGAGATTGCATCGATTGTTGACTGTAATGATGATGTGTTCCTGGCACCGGAGAGCATGACAGAGGCTGTAAAGGAATTTTGCAGAGAAACAAAACAGCAGGTTCCGGAGACAACAGCGCAGCTGGCAGCAGTAATTTATAACAGTCTTGCAGTATGCTATAAGGAAACAGTAAAGGAGATTGAACAACTGACAGGCGTGTCATATGAATGCATCCACGTAGTAGGCGGTGGAGCAAATGCACAGTATCTGAACGAACTGACAGCGAAGCAGACAGGCAGAATAGTCTATGCAGGGCCTACAGAGGCAACAGCCATTGGTAATCTGACAGTTCAGATGCTGGCAGCAGGAAAGCTTTCAGATCTGACACAGGCAAGAAAGACGATATTTGATTCATTTGATATAAAAACATACAAACCAGTATAAAACAGGAGGAAAGAACATGACACAGAAGGAAAGATATCAGGCAGCAAAAGAAATGTATGCTGCAATCGGAGTAGACACAGATGCTGCAATTGCAAAATTAAAGACAATTCCAGTATCCTTACATTGCTGGCAGGGTGATGATGTAACGGGATTTGACCATGATGGTCCTCTGACAGGCGGTATTCAGACAACCGGTAATTATCCCGGCAAGGCAAGAACACCGGAAGAACTGATGGCAGATATTGATATGGTAATCAAGTGCACACCAGGTTTAAAGAAATTGAATCTGCACGCAAGTTATGCTATCTTTGAAGATGGTGAGTTTGTTGACAGAGATAAGATCGAGCCTAAGCACTTTGCTAAATGGGTGGCTTTTGCAAAAGAAAGAAATATGGGAATTGACTTTAACCCTACATTCTTCTCACATCCTAATGTAAAGGATGGTCTGACCTTATCAAGCCCGGATGAGAATGTAAGAAAATTCTGGATCGAGCATGGCAAGGCTTGTATCCGTATTTCACAGTATTTCGCAGAAGAGACAGGAATCCCCTGTGTTATGAACATCTGGACAGGTGATGGCAGCAAGGATATTCCAGCAGATCGTCTCGGACCCAGAGAGCTTTATAAAGATTCTATCGAGCAGATCATTGCAGAGCCTCATGATCCCAAGATGGTGAAGCCCTGCGTAGAATCCAAGGTATTTGGTATTGGTGTAGAATCCTATACAGTAGGTTCTGCTGAATTTGCATTGAGCTTTGCAGCAACACATGAAGGCGTACTTCCTCTGATGGACAATGGACATTATCATCCAACAGAAGTTGTATCTGACAAGATTCCTGCATTACTGGCTTTCTTCCCTGAGATTGCATTACATATCACACGTCCTGTACGTTGGGATTCAGACCATGTTGTTCTTTTCGATGATGAGACGAAAGAAATGGCAAAAGAAATTGTACGTTGCAATGCAATTGACCGTGTCAATATGGCACTGGATTATTTTGATGCAAGTATTAACCGTATCTCTGCATGGACTGTTGGTTTCAGAAGCTGGCAGAAAGCGTTGTTATCAGCAATGTGTATGCCTGCTGATTCACTGAAGAAATTACAGGATAAGGCAGACTGGACAGAATTAATGGTCCGCTTTGAAGAACTGAAGGTATATCCATTTGGTGATGTATGGGAAGAGTACTGTGCACAGTGTGGTACATCAGAACGTGGCTGGTTCGATGAGATTAAGGAATACGAGAAAGAAGTTTTATCCAAAAGATAAATTTAGGATATAAGGAAAGGGTTTTAAAATGAAAGTATTAGATGCAGAATTTGTACAGGGATATATCCGTATGGCTAACGATGGCTGGGAGCAGGGCTGGCATGAGAGAAATGGCGGCAATCTGACATATCGTATGAAGCCGGAAGAAGTAGAGATGGTAAAGGAGAACTTCCAGCCTAAGGAGTGGACACCTATTGGAACCAGCGTTCCAAAGCTTGCAGGTGAGTATTTCATTTCCACAGGCAGCGGTAAGTATTTCAGAAATGTTATCATCAAACCGGAAGATTCTTTTGCAATTATCGAGATTGATGATAAGGGCGAGAATTACAGAATCGTATGGGGACTTGTAAATGGTGGACGTCCTACCAGTGAATTACCTTCTCATCTGATGAATCATGAAGTGAAGCTGATTGCAACTGGTGGCAGGCACAGAGTCATTTATCATGCACATCCTGCAAATGTAATTGCCATGACATTCGTACTTCCTCTGGAGGACAAGGTATTCACAAGAGAATTATGGGAAATGGCTACAGAGTGTCCTGTTGTATTCCCTGATGGTGTAGGAGTAGTTCCCTGGATGGTACCTGGTGGAAGAGATATTGCAGTAGCAACCAGTGAATTGATGAAGAAATATGATGTTGCAATCTGGGCACATCACGGTGTATTTGTATCAGGAGAAGACTTTGACCTGACATTTGGCCTGATGCACACTGTAGAGAAGTCTGCTGAGATCTTCGTAAAGGTTCGTTCTATGGCTCCTTATAAATTACAGACCATTACATCAGACGACTTTAGAAATCTTGCAAAAGACTTCAAGGTTACATTACCTGAGCAGTTTTTAGATTAATTAAGTACTGTTTAAAGGGACGAGGTAAAACTTGTCCCTTTTTTGCGTATAGTGGGAGGTTGTCTTTTCAAAAAGGATAAGGTATGCTAGAAGATAGCTTGGCAGTGAAGGTGGATTGATCATGAAGAAAAACAAGAGTAGAGAACCATTCAAGTTTCTAAAAAATGCAAATATCAGAACACAGCTTTACAGCATCTATATTCTGGCAGTGTTTATCCCTGTCTTATTGATCGGTACTTTTCTGATTATCAATACAGGTAATCTATTGACCAGTTACCATAGAGATCTTCTGGAATCTGACAATCTGCGTGTAAAGACAATTCTGTTCGAGATTACGACACAGGTCTATAACATCTCAGAAGAAGTGTCCTTTGACAGCAATGTACAAAGTATACTGACCAGAAAATATCCATCTAGGGATGCACAGGTTAAAGTCATCAACAGTACTTCAACATCGCTGGATAATTATATGTACAACTATTCTGAGATAGATCAGATAGAGATATATTCAGATAATCCGTATATGATGGAGTATAAGCAGTATCATCCTGTAACGCAGGCAATTGCAGAGGAGGACTGGTATCAGAAGGCGGTAGAGCAGTCCAGCGTATTCTGGGTGGAAATGGTGAGCTATGATAAATATAATAACGAATACTGGAATCTGTGTCTGGTTCGTAAGATTCCTCTTGTAAACTCAGACTATCATGCGGTATTGGTCATTAGAGTTAGTGATAACTACCTGAATACGAGAGTAAGCAGTCAGGAATATCAGATGTGTGCATCGGTAGATGAGGGACGCATTTTTTACGCTACATCAAAAGACGATTACGGACAGCAGCAAGTTGTGGACATAGATTATGATGAGAATTATTTCAGATATGCGGGCAGTCTCAAGCTCCATAATAAGACCTGCTTTGTGGACGTATCTACACTGCATTTGTATCAGTCTGATTCCAGAATCTATATCTGTACGTTGAATGATAAATCCTACGATAATATCAAAAATATTATCTATATCTGCATGGCGATCATTGCAGTGGCTATTGTAATTCCTGCGATACTGATTTATTTCTTTACAGGGTATTTTACAGGACGTGTATTGACCCTGCGGCAGGTGATGCACCAGGCAAGTAATGAGGATTATGATTTTGAAGAAGTAGTGCAGGGTAATGATGAGCTTTCGGAGGCGTTTGCTGACCTGGAGATCATGGTGCAGAATATCAAGCAGAAGGATGAGCAGATGTATGAAGCGCAGATCAATGAGAAAGAACTGGTCAATGAACAGCAGAAGATGGAATTCAAGATGCTGGCAAGTCAGATCAATCCACATTTCCTTTATAATACGCTGGAATCTATACGTATGAAGGCATTTACCGTGGGAGACCGGGAAGTGGCAAATGCCATCAAACTTCTGGGTAAATCCATGCGTTACGTATTGGAAAATAATGGAACAACTTTTACAGCTCTTAAAAATGAACTGAATCACATTGAGACTTATATCATGATTCAGAAAATGCGTTTTGGTGATAAATTCAATTATGAATTATGCGTAGATGACGACATTGATACAGAACAGTGCCGGATATTACCGCTTTTACTGCAGCCTATTGTAGAGAATGCTCTTGTGCATGGACTGGAAGAGAAAGAGGAGGGCGGTATGATCACGCTGCAGGCGGAGAGATGTGGTGGCAGCGAGGATATCAGGATTACGATATCAGATAATGGCTGCGGCATGGATGAAGCTACTCTTGCCCAGCTTCGCAGAGATATTGAAGAGAAGAATCCTGAGAGGAAGGAGAGTATCGGGTTATACAATATTAATCAGAGAATCAAGCTGTGCTATGGTGAGCAGTATGGTATGGCAGTACAGTCAGAATTAGAGAAAGGAACAGCAGTCAGCATTACAATTTCCATGAAAACACAGCAATTTGTATAGATTCTCATGTAAAAATCAGGGATGGGATAAAAAAAGTGCTGCAAATTTAATATATTTTTTATGGTATTTTAATACATCTTAAACTTATATAATAGGCTTGTAAACAATAGTGTGAAAGAAATACAGCAGTATTGTTACAGTTTATGATGGCAGTTGATACTGTCAGAAAGGCGGATGTATAAAATGAAAAAGGAAAAGCTGGCGGATAAACTTTATATCATACTGCGACTGCTGAGCATCGTATCAGTCGTATTACTGTTTATTCCATCACTTAACCCGGCAAGAATCAGCGAACTGATCTCCAAGACGGCATCGGCATTTACATGTGCGACTTCCTATGGGGCATTGAGTTCCAATTTTGCAAGAGCTCTGAGCAAGGGTTGGGTAGGAACGCTTACACTGCAATGTACCTTTATCGGATGCTTATGTATTTTGATAGGTTTTGTGGCAGGGGGAGCAGGTTCCTGTATGTCACTTGGCAATAATAAAATGAGAAAAATGGGTGCCTTAACAGCAACTGTTGGCGGTGTAGCCGCATTGATCGGATGCTTCCTTGTAAGATGGGCAGCAACAGATATTCAGGGCACACCAAAGCCAGGCAAGATCAAACCATTACAGCCATCCAGCATCTGGATATTCATAGCTGTATCAATAGCAATTCTGGTATTTGGACTGATTCTTCTGGTGTTGACACCGAAGGCAGAGAAAGAAGAGAAGTTCCATATGGATACCAAATATCAGTTGTTTCTTTTACTGCTTCCTTTCCTTGCATTGTGTTTCGCATTTGCGTATTTACCTTTGCTTGGTTGGAGATATGCTTTCTTTGATTATAAATCAGGTGAAACTCTCACAAGAGATAATTTTGTTGGATTCAAATGGTTCGCTTATCTGTTCCAGAATCAGGCGACCAGGCAGGATTTGATCAGAGTTCTGAGAAATACACTTGCAATGAGTGGTCTTGGACTTGCAACAAGCTGGTGCGCTATGGCATTTGCTATTTTTCTGTGTGAGATCAAGAATCTGAGATTTCGTAGAATCGTGCAGACATTTACAACGATTCCCAACTTTATCAGCTGGGTTCTTGTATATGCGGTTGCATTCGCAATTTTCTCAACAGATGGTTTTGTAAGTTCCCTATTGGTAAATAATGGAATCCTTGATTCTGGTGTCAATTTCCTGATGGATAATTCACATATGTGGCTCAAGATGCTTGCCTGGGGCATGTGGAAAGGTCTGGGATGGAGCGCAATTATCTATATTGCAGCAATCTCTGGTATTGACCAGCAGCTGTATGAGGCAGCAGAGATTGACGGCGCAGGCAGATTCCAGAAGATGTGGAATATTACAGTGCCAAGTCTGATGCCTACCTTCATGGTTCTGTTATTGATGGCGATTGCAGGTATTCTGAACAATGGTATGGATCAGTATCTTGTATTTGAGAATGCTTATAATACAGATACCATTACTGTCCTTGACCTGTATGTATATAAGCTGGGTATCAACAGCGGACGTGTTCCTCTGGCAACAGTAGTTGGTATGTTCAAATCCGTAATCAGTGTTGTGCTTTTATTCGGTGCTAACAAGATTTCAAAGCTTGTTCGTGGCGAGAGCATTATTTAGGAGGTGATACATATGGCAATGACGAAGCAGGAGAAACTTGATAAAAAGGCAGAAGCACTTTATGAAAAGAAACATAAGAAGAGATATAGAAAGTCAATTGGCGACTGGACATTTGATATTCTGAATCATGCATTCTTTGCAATATTTACACTGGCATGTATCTTCCCGTTTTATTACATTTTCATTAATACGATCAGTAATAATGATCTGGTAAGAAAAGGTGCGATTAACTTTATTCCACAGGGAATTCATTTTAAGAACTATATGGCGCTGACCAGCGTAAATGATGTAGGAACTGCATTGCAGGTAACGGTAGCACGTACTCTGATCGGTACAGTACTTATGGTGCTGGCGTCCGGGTTTGTTGGATATCTGGTAACAAAGCAGGAGATGTGGGGCAGAAAGGTATGGTACAGACTCCTTGTAGTTACCATGTACTTTAATGCGGGTCTGATTCCATGGTATTTGAATATGTCAATGCTTGGGCTGACAGATAATTTCCTGGCTTATATTATTCCAGGTATTGTAGCACCGTATAATATTATTCTGGTAAAGACATACATAGAGTCTATTCCAGGCGAACTGGAAGAAAGTGCACAGATGGATGGTGCAACTTATATGACCATTTTCCGTAAGATCATATGGCCGTTAAGTAAACCAATCCTTGCAACTATCGCTATTTTCGGTGCAGTAGGTAACTGGAACTCTTTTACAGATTCCCTGATACTGATGCCTAATTCACCGCAGCTTCATACCCTGCAGCATAAGCTGTATACCTATCTGAATGCAGCTTCTAACTTAAAGAGTATGATGAACTCCGGTTCCGGTTCTGTATCCGGCGCAGCAGCAGAGAATGTATTAAATGCAAAAACGATTAAATATACGATTTCCATGGTTACAGTTATCCCGATCCTGATGGTATATCCATTCATGCAGAGATATTTTGAGAAAGGTATCATGCTGGGAGCAGTTAAAGGTTAGTGTGAAAAAACCATATATGGTAGTTTTTTCACACAGCAAATTTGTGCCGGTGGCTCAAAGTTTGCCGGTTACAGAAAAGTTATAATATATGGTGTTACTATACTGCAAAAATATGAGGGGCAGTATTTTATATAACACAAAAGGAGGAAAAACATGAAATTCAAGAAGGTATTATCACTCGTTCTTGTTTCTGCACTTGCGGGTTCATTAGTTGGATGCAGCGGTTCTACTACATCATCCACAACAACAGGTACAGACACAACAGCAGACAACAGCAAGACAGAAAGTGCAGCAACAGAAACTGCTGCAACAACAGAGGCTGACACAGACACAGCAGAAGTTGATCTCTCAGACATTATTCCTGATGAGACAGTCACTTTGAATGTGTATTCACAGCTGGCTAACTATGAGGGTGAGCAGATTGGCTGGTTCGCACAGATCATGAAGGATAAGTTCAATGTAAAACTGAACATTATCAGCAATGGTGACGGTGTATTTGATACACGTATGGAATCCGGCGACCTGGGTGATATCGTATTATTCGGCAGCGATGGTGAAGAGTATACAAGAGCATATTCCAATGGTATGTTGTTAGACTGGAACGAGGACGATATTTTATCTGATTATGGTCCACATATCGTAGAGTATATGCAGGAAGCCCTGGACAAGAATCAGGAGATTTCCGGCGGTACTGTATACGGCTTCGGACATGATGTGGCTTCTTCAGCAGGACAGTATGCAGACTTCGATTACCATCCTGATGTACGTTATGATCTGTATAAGGCAGTTGGCAGCCCTGAAATCAATGACCTGATGGACTGGGTAGATGTATTAAAGGCTATGAAGGAAGTAGAGCCTACTTCTGATTCTGGCAAAGAGACATACGGTGTATCTCTCTTCAAGGACTGGGATGGTAACATGATGATGTTTGCCAAGGCTACAGCAACTAACTTCTATGGTCTGGATGAGTTCCATTTTGGTTTCTATGATGCTGCAACAGGTGAATTTGAAGACTGCTTAAAGGAAGGCGGACATTACGAGGAATGCCTGAGATTCTATAACAAGTTATATCAGGAAGGCTTACTTGATCCTGACTCCATGACTCAGGGTTATGACGGATGTATGGAAGATTATCAGGATGGTTCTGCATTCTGGTGTATCTTCAGTTGGATGGGTGCTGCCCAGTACAATACACAGGAGCATCTGGATGCAGGCAAGAAGATGCTTCCAGTAGCTGCCAAGAACCAGAACACATTAGTATATGGTCTGAATCCTACAGGAAGCAACCGTGTATGGACAATCGGTGCCAATACACAGTATCCTGAATTATGTATGGCTATCATTGATTATCTGGCTACTCCGGAAGGAAGACTTGAATATGAGTACGGTCCTAAGGATGTGTGCTGGGAGTATCTGGATGATGGTTCTGTAGAATTAACAGATTTTGGTCTTCAGTGTAAAGAACTTGGTAATCCGGAAGAAATGGAAATGCCAGCTCCTTACTCAGGACTCTGGAAAGATGGCTGCCCTCAGATGAACAACACAACCTGGTCACTGAATACAGTTATTCCTGGAAATGACAAGGGTCAGACCTTCAATTTCAAGTACTGGGATAAATACCTCTCACTGGATGTAGATGCAACAGAACAGCAGTGGAGAGACGATATGGGCGTAGATTCCTATAGAGACTACATGTCACAGTTCAAGTACACAATCTCCAAACCTCATACCTATGCAGAAAGTATCAAATCTGATGAGCTCTCCACAGTATGGGAACAGGTTAAGATGTGCGTACAGAACGGTTCCTGGCAGGCAGTATATGCCAAGGATGATGCCGAGTTCGATTCTGTAATGGAACAGATGCGTGCAGACGCTGACAGCTACGGCTATCAGGATTGTGTTGAATGGTGTACAAACGAAGCAGCTCTTAGAAAAGCAGCAGAGATTGACTAATTCATAACATACAATTTATAATGAAATACAAAGAGGCTATCTGGTGCGTCCGGATAGCCTCATTAACTAAGAACAGGAGTTATGATTACAATGGCTTTTTTTGGTATTGATGGTCCTTTTTATCGCTTTATATGCAGATTTATTGATCTGGTAAAACTGAATTTTATGTGGCTGCTTTTTTCACTGCCTATCGTAACGATAGGGGCGTCAACGACAGCGGCATACAGCATCGCATTGAAGATGGTAGATGATGAAGAAGGATATATGGTAAAGAGCTTCATAAAAGAATTTAAACGCAACTTTAAGCAGGGCACAGTAATGGGACTGATAGGACTCGTTGCAGCTTATGCCATTTATCTTGACTATGAGATTAATCGTGTATCTGAGGAAGGTTCTGTTGTGCTTCTCGTTATAGGGCTGGTATCGGCGTTCTTTATCGTTATGGCGCTTTTATATGCATTTCCTCTTTTGGCTCGATATGAGAATACCATCGTAGGGACGATTCAGAATTCACTGGATATTTCCAGAAAGTACTTTGGTAGAACGTTGATTATCATTACTGTTCTTTTGATTGAGTTGTTTTTCTTTAATTTTAATACGGTGTTACAGATATTCGGACTGATCTTTGGACCTGCTTTTATGATGTTTACGATTGCAGCATTTGCCAAGAGAATTTTCCAGGAGATAGAAAAAGAGCCCGGAGCTGTAAGGAAAAGCAGCAGCGGGCAGGAAGATTAGATTTTTTGATCAGATTTCTTTGCTTTGTTTACGATACTCAGCAGGACTGATACCGACATATTTTTTGAATTTCTTATGGAAATAGTCAACATTGTGGTACCCGACCTATTCATCAATCTCATAGACCTTCATATTGCGGTGCAGCAGTAATTCCTTGGAATGTTCGATACGCATGTGGTCGATATAGGAATTGAAGGTCTGACCTGTTGCCTTGGTAAAAATCTTACCAAGATAGGCACTGTTGTATCCGAACAATGGGGCAATGGTTTCCAGTTTGATATTGGTCTGGTAATTATTGTCTATATAGTAGAGAATGTCATCCAGTACAGATTCTCTTGCGGAACCACCCTGTGAATCCAGAATAGATTTTACCTGTTCTGAGATGTAGAGGATGATTTCATAGAGATAATGGCAGCCGTCAATATGGTCAATGATAATGGAATTGGACGGCATGGAACAATCATTAACGTTATTTCTGCTCAAACGGCTGCAGCTTTCTTTTAGTTGTAGCAGTAGATCAGTCAGGAACAGCTTAACGGATTCAATAGATGCATCTACGTTATACAGGTATTCTTCCAGAGAGAAAAGGGTGGAAGCAACCTGTTTACGGTTGGAAGCCTGTATATTGTTGATCAGTGCATCACAGTATTCATGAAGCTTTATATCCGTAACAGAGTAGTGAGTGGATATCAGATTAGGCAGCTCACGATAGCCCAGGGTATGCTGACCCTGTATACAGAAGAAACGTCGCTGCATCAGAGTGTGAGCTTCTTCATAGGACAGATAGATTTCATCTAACTGTCTGACGGGGCGTCCATATGCAAGGAAAAGAGAATCCAGGGGACTACCAGCCTGCGGTGCCTTTTTCTCATAGTGTTGAAGGAAATCTTCAAATTTATGTATTGCGAACTGACCTTTCAGGAGAATGACATCTTTGTTGTCCTCCTCAAAATGTTCAAAGGAATGATTCCCTTTGTTTGTAATGTTGAGAAGTTCTGCAAAACTGTAGCTGGAATCTTCCGGCTGAGTTCCGAATTTTTCATAGATTACGACCTGATAGATATCAGCATCCAGCTCCATCTTGGCGAAGTCTTCCTCTGACAGGGCGTCTTTACCGTCTGCGTGGTATGTACCGGTTATGATTTCGTGAAGAATGACATCTTTAGCCTTGGTACGATAGATTTCTATATGGTTTTGTCTGAGTCTGGCTTCTTCCAGATTCTGCTTGATCGTTTGGATAGAAGTGAGCAGTTCGTCTTCATCAATTGGCTTGGTCAGATAGAAATCTACGCCATATCGAATGGCAGCCTGTGCATATGCAAAGTCAGAATAGCCGCTTAAAATGATGAATTTACCTTCATAGCCCTGTTCTCTGGCAATACGGATAATATCAATTCCGGTTAATTTGGGCATACGGATATCAAGAAGAACGAGACTGGGGTTATTCTGAAGGATGCCGGAGAGAGCATCTTCTCCGTTGCTGGCTTCTCCACAGATGTGAAAGCCAAGGGATTCCCAGTCAAGAATACATTTCAGACCTTCGCGGATATTTTTTTCATCATCGGCAATCAGTACAGTTTCCATGAAATGAACTCCTTTATTTCATAAATAATTATGGTAATTTTAAGTATAGAATCAGATTCTGGGATTGTCAATGCTAAGAAAGATAGCGTAAAATGGTACTATAGTTTAGAGAAAGGCACGACATAGGATATGAAGAGAAGTAATAAATACATAAGTACGGCATTAACTGTTCTGACAGCTGGTTTCCTCTTGCAGGGATGTGGTATGCAGAAAGGTGGACAGGTAAAAGAATGCCCCTATGATGAATATATTGTTGTTGATGTCTTTGATAATCTTGCCAATTATCAGGGAATCCAATCAGGATGGTTTGGAAAACTGGTCAAGGATAAATTCAACATGGAATTGAACATTATAGCGCCTAATATTGCCGGCGGTGGTGATACTATGAGGGAAGTAAGGGCGGCAGCAGGCAATCTGGGAGATCTGATCATCAGTTCTGGGGAAAACGGACTGTTGCAGAATATGGTCAATGCCGGGCTGCTTTATAATATGGAAGATGCCTTGAAAGATAAGGATATTATGGAGAAATACGGAGATGCCATTCACAGACTAAATGATGGTATTACCCCCAAAGGAATCTATGCCATTCCTTCAGAAGTGTCCTCACAGGCACCGGATGTTCCCAGTGAGGGATTAGAGCTTGTTTATGGACCGTATCTGAGATGGGATCTGTATGCACAGCTGGGGTATCCCAAGATAGATACGATAGAAGATATGCTTCCGATTCTCAAACAGATGCAGGAGCTTTCTCCAACCAACGAAGACGGAGAGCCTGTCTATGCCTTTTCATTCTTCAAGGACTGGGATGCGAACATGATGAATGCTGTGAAACAGCCATGTTGCTTCTATGGTTATGATGAGTACGGATTTGTACTGGCACGGGCTGATGGCAGCGATTATCAGAATATTCTGGATGATGACTCCCTGTATATCAGAATATGCAGACTGTACTATGAAGCGAATCAGATGGGACTGCTTGACCCGGATTCACCCAGACAGCAGTATGAGGATTGCTTTAGTAAATACAGGGAAGGAAGAGTTCTCTTCTCCTTCTGGTCATGGTTGGGGCAGCCTGCCTATAATACATCGGAGCATACCGCACAGGGCAGGGGCTTTATGCTGGCTCCGATTCAGGATATGCAGATCTATTCCTATGGATGTAATTATGAAGGCAACCAGCAGAATGTGATTGCGATTGGCTCTCAGGCAAAAGATCCGGAGAGACTGGCTGATTTCATAGATTGGCTTTATTCAGATGAAGGAATCAGAACCAATGGAGCACAGCTTTCAGGAGCAACTGCAGGACCAGAATACCTTACCTGGGAAATGGGTGAGGATGGACCGTATCTTACGGAGTTTGGTAAGAAAGCCATGATGGGAGAACAGGTGGAAGTACCGGAAGAATATGGCGGTAATACCTGGGAAGATGGTACTTCTGCGCTGAATTATAAACCAGTTGCACAATGTGAGAAGGATTCAGATGGCTATTACTTTGCTTATGAATTATGGGATAGCGTCAGAGAGATGAATAAGACACCTCTTCAGGAGGACTGGAGCAGGGTAATGCAGGCAGAATCTACGAGAGAATATCTGAAAGCGCACAACATGATGATCGTAGCTCCTGCATCTTCCTATCAGGCACCAACAGAGACCTCAGAGCAGACGACAATCCGCAGTCAGTGTAAAAAGGCAATACAGGATTATTCCTGGAAAATGATTTTTGCCAGAAATAAAGTAGAATTTGAAACCTTGTTAAAAGAATTAAGAGATACCGTGTACAGTTACGGATATGAAGATATTCTCGAATATGATATGCAAAATGCCAGGGCTAAGACCCAAGCGGGACTGGAAGCTGTAGAAAATTATTATAAAAATAAAGGAGAACAGACAAGTGGAGAAGATTAAGAAAATCTGTTATGGAGGCGATTATAACCCGGAGCAGTGGCCGGAAGAAATCTGGAAAGAGGATATGCGCCTGTTTAAGCTGGCACACATTGATATTGTTACGCTGAATGTCTTCAGCTGGGCAATGCTGCAGCCGGATGAGGCTACGTATGATTTTACCAAACTGGATAAGATCATGGATATGGTAGAAGACAATCATTTGAAGGTGTGTCTGGCTACTTCTACTGCGGTACATCCTGCATGGATGGCAAGACGTTATCCTGATGTTCTCAGAACAGAGCATAACGGGATGAAACGTAAGTTTGGAAGCAGACACAATTCCTGCCCCAACAGTCCGACATATCGCAAGTATTCTGTAGCATTGGCAAGACACCTGGCGAAGAGATATGGAAATCGAGAAAATGTTGTGGCATGGCATGTATCAAATGAATATGGTGGAGAGTGCTATTGTGAGAACTGTGAAAAGGCATTTCGTGTATGGCTTAAAAAGAAATACGGTACAATAGAAGAGTTGAATAGAGTGTGGAATCTTTCTTTCTGGGGGCATACGATGTATGATTGGGATGACGTGGTTGTACCTAATCTTTTATCAGAGGAATGGATATGGGATTATACCAGAACCAATTTTCAGGGAATCTCACTGGATTACAGAAGATTCCAGTCTGACAGTATTCTGGAATGCTTCAAGCTGGAGAGAGATGCGATTAAGGAAGTAACACCGCAGATTCCCGTTACAACGAATCTGATGGGATTCTATAAGCCTCTTGATTATCAGAAGTGGGGCAAAGAGATGGATTTTATCAGCTGGGATAATTATCCACAGTTCGGTGCGCCGCCGGCAGAGATTGCAATGAGCCATGATATGATGAGAGGATTAAAGCATGGACAGGCATTCTGGCTGATGGAGCAGACTCCGGGCGTGACGAACTGGCATCCATACTGTACACTTAAAAGACCGGGTGTTATGCGTCTGTGGAGTTATCAGGCAGTGGCTCATGGAGCTGATACAGTGATGTTTTTCCAGATGCGCAGGAGTATCGGAGCATGCGAAAAATATCACAGCGCTGTAATTGACCATGCAGGACATGAAAATACCAGAGTGTTCAGAGAAATCACAGCACTTGGAGAAGAACTGGACAGAATCGGGGATGAGACACTTGGCGCTACTACGCCGGCACAGACAGCGGTACTGTTTGACTGGGATACCTGGTGGGCAAGCGAATACTCCGCAGGTCCAAGCCGTCTGATCGCATATCATAAAGAAGCATTGGAATATTACAGAGCGTTGGCGGAAGCCAATATTCCTGTTGATATGATAGGTGTTGATGATGACCTGTCCAAATATAAGCTGGTCATAGCACCTATGATGTATATGTGTAAGGCTGGCTATGATGAGAAAATCAGAACATATGTACAAAATGGCGGACACTTTGTGACGACTTATTTCAGCGGTTATGTAGAAGACCATGATCTTGTAGTGACAGGCGGTTATCCGGCGAGACTGCGGGATATCTTAGGCATCTGGGTGGAGGAATCCGATGCAATAGAAGAGGGCAGAAGCAATCATTTCCAGTATGAGGGAGAAGAATATCCGGCAACCGTTCTGTGTGATCTGCTGCATCTTGAAGGTGCGCAAGCTATCAGTGCATATGAAGAAGATTTCTATGCAGGTATGCCTGTATTGACCAGAAACCAATTTGGACAGGGTGAGGCATATTATGTAGCCACCAGATCAGACCACGCATTTTATAGAAAATATATCAGAAATCTTTGCGGGGAATTGGAAATTGCCCCGGTTATGCAGACCCCGGATGGAGTAGAAGCTACAGTACGTGAGAATGAGAAGGGAAGCTTCCTGTTCATATTAAATCACAGGGAAGAACCGGCAGAAATCACAATACCGGCAGATGGCACGGATCTGATTAAAAATATAACATATCATGCAGGAGAAAGCGTGACACTTGCATCCAAGGATGTTATAATTTTAAAAAAGATAAAATAACACAATAAAAATTTAGAAAAGAGCAGAAAAATGGAACAAAAAGAAAATGAAGTGATTGCATTTATAAAAAAAGAGGCTGTATTGTGTGCTGCCTTATTGTTGGCAGTGCTTTCCTCATTTTTTATAAAACCATCTGTAAATTATATCACGTATTTGGATTATAGAGTTCTGGTTCTGCTCTTTTGCCTTATGCTGGTAGTGGCAGGCTTTAAGAATCTGGGAATCTTTCAATTACTGGGAGAGAAGCTGTGCAGTAGGGTACATACCACTAGAGGATTGACCTTTGTACTTGTCAATCTGTGCTTCTTTGCCAGTATGCTGATTACAAATGATGTTTCTTTGATTACTTTTATCCCATTTACATTATCTGTATATGCTATGGCGGGTTGCGAGAAAGTACTGATACCAGTGGTTGTATTGGAGACAATCGCAGCCAATCTAGGCAGTATGCTGACACCTGTAGGAAATCCACAGAATCTGTTGTTGTATTCAGTGAGTGGAATGAGTATGGGAGATTTTATTCTCCATATGCTGCCACTGACATGTGTGTCATATGTTGCTATTGCCGTATGCATATTTTTTATTCCGGACCAGCATATTATATTGCATGGAAATCAATCACAGGATACAAAGAAATGGTTAAATGTCAGATTTATTGTATATTGCATTTTATTTCTGATTTGTCTTGGTAATGTCACGCATTTGATATCATCTTACTGGACAGTGGGATTGATTGTGGCAGTGACAATATTCATTGTGAACCGCAGATTATTTACGCAGGTGGATTATTCTCTGCTTATGACTTTTGTAGGATTTTTCATATTTATTGGTAATATGAAGCAGATTCCGGTGATAAATCAATGGCTGCAGGGAATAATAAAAGGAAATGAACTGCTTGTCGGCATTGTCTCCAGCCAAATCATCAGTAATGTACCGGCGGCAATGCTGTTGTCAGGCTTTACAACAGATTATAAGCAATTACTGTACGGTGTGAATATTGGTGGACTGGGAACGCTGATTGCATCTATGGCAAGCCTGATATCGTATCGTTTTTATGCCAGGACATATCAGGAACAGAAGGGTAGGTATTTTCGGGTATTTACTATATATAATGTAGTTTTACTCGTGTTGTTATACGTGGTGGCATGTATATAGCAGAAAAGATAAAACATATAAGGAGGTGCTGTTATGCTGGAGAAAATAGACTTATCAAAGACTATGGACAAGAAAGAATACAAAAGGCGCATGGAAGTGCTGGGACCAAAGCTTGCAAGACTACAGAGAGAATTAAAAAGCTGTAATATTCCGGTCATGATCGTATTCGAGGGATTTGGCGGTGCAGGAAAGGGAACGCAGATCAATCATCTGATTGAGCCCATGGATCCCAGGGGCTTCACTGTGTATTCTACTCAGGCAGAGACGCAGGAGGAGCAGTATCATCCATTCCTGTGGAGATTCTGGAATAAGACGCCGGAGAAGGGGCGTATTGCCATCTTTGACAGAAGCTGGTATGGTAAGCTTTTGGTAGAACGTTATGAGAAAAAGACGCATAAAAAGGACATTCCGGGAGTATTAGAGGATATTGAAAACTTCGAGAAGCAGCTGACTGATGATGGTACACTGCTGATTAAGTTCTTCCTTACCATTTCAGAAAAAGAGCAGGAAAAACGCTTTGATAAATTATTATCAAAGGAAGAGACCAGCTGGAGAGTCAGCAAAGCAGACAAAGACAGAAATAAGCATTATGAAGAATATGCACGTATGGCAGATGAGATGCTTACAAGGACAGATACAGAGTATGCACCATGGACGATTATCGAAGCACATGATGAGAGATATGCAGCAGTAAAAATCCTTACCACTGTAGTAGAGGCTTTTGAAGAGCGCTATGAGAAAGAACAGAATCCTCAGCCAAGGCAGATAGATGGTAAATTCGGACAGAATGATTTGAAGGAAAGTGTGCTGAAGAAGGTGGATCTGACTAAGAAGCTGGATAGAGAGACCTATGAAAAGAAGCTGGAAGAGCTGCAGAAGAAACTGACTCTGCTCCACAGTGAAATATACGCCAAGAGAATCCCTGTAGTGCTTGCCTTTGAAGGCTGGGACGCAGGTGGTAAGGGCGGAGCAATCAAGAGACTGACCAGAGCATTGGACCCAAGAGGTTATACAGTAAATCCAACCAGCTCGCCAAATGATATTGAAAGAGCACACCATTATTTATGGCGGTTCTGGACCAGGATGCCAAAGGACGGACACATTGCAATCTTTGACAGAACCTGGTATGGAAGAGTTATGGTAGAACGTATTGAAGGCTTCTGTACGACACAGGAATGGCAGCGTGCTTTCAAGGAAATGAACCAGATGGAACAGCAGCTGGTCAATCACGGAGCAATTGTAATCAAGTTCTGGATGCATATTGATAAAGAGGAACAGGAAAGACGATTCAAAGAGCGGCAGGAGAATCCGGATAAGCAGTGGAAGATTACGGATGAAGACTGGAGAAACCGTGAGAAATGGGAATTATATGAACAGGCTGTAGATGAAATGATGGTACGAACATCTACGGTAAATGCACCCTGGGTCATTGTAGAAGGCAATGACAAACTCTATGCCAGAATCAAGGTGTTAGAGACAGTAGTAGATGCATTAGAGAAGAGATTACACCATAACGAGTAATAAAAAGGGGAAGGATATGAGAATCCTTCCCTTTTATTATGCGTTGATCTTATCATAATAATGAAGCCAGTCAGCTTTCAGATAATACAGCAGGAAGCAGAGAGAACTCAGCGTCCAGGTGATAGGATAAGCCCAGAATACGACTTTGATACCGGGTACATAATTGGTGATAATAGATACGTATGTGATACGAATGATACACCAGCATAAGAGCATGACCAGCATGGGAATCAGGGATTTGCCTGCTCCTCGCAGAATACCCGCAATGCAATGAGAAAAAGCAAGCAGGAAATAGAATAAAGCCACGGTTCTTGCCTGGAGGGTTCCGTATTCAATGACCTCCGGTACTCTGCTGAATCCGGAGATCAGAAGTGGAGCCAGCCAGTAAATCAACAGACCGACTAATTCAGCAAGAATCGTAGTGGCAAAGATTCCAAAGATACTGCCTTTCCTGGCACGGTCATACTTCTTCGCTCCCAGGTTCTGCCCGATGAAAGTAGTCATGGACAGGGCGAAACTGGTAATAGGAAGGAAGCCAAAGCCTTCAATACGTGAATAAGCACCGCAGCCGGCTACAGCCATGGCGCCAAAGGCGTTGATATTGGACTGTACAACAATATTGGCAATAGAAATAATGGAGTTCTGTAATCCGGAGGGAATACCCATGGACAGAATCTGCCGGAGCATACCGGGATTAATTGAAATTTTATGCCAGTCTACCCGGTATGGCGTATCCAGCCTTGAGAGACGGATGAATCCCAACAATGCGCTGACACATTGGGAAATAACGGTGGCATATCCTGCACCGGCGATTCCCATATGGAAGACAGCAACGAACAGCAGATCCAGGACGACATTTATAACAGAAGAAATAATCAGGTAGTACAAAGGATGCTTACTGTCGCCTACAGCCTGAAAAATACCACTTGCTGTATTATAAAGGATAACTGCCATAACACCGCCAAAATAAATCCTGAAATACAGAATAGAATTAGGCAGGACCGATTCCGGTGTCTTCATCAGGCGAAGAAGGAGCGGAACCAGAAGAATACCGATAATCGTCAGTAAAATGCCGGATATCAGTGCAAAGGCAATCGAGGTATGAATGGCTATGCCCATGTTTTTATAGTCTTTTGCCCCATAGAAGCGGGATATAACGACACCTGCACCGATGAAAATACCGCTGAACAGTCCAACCAGCAGGAAGATGATACTTCCTGAAGAGCTGACAGCAGCGAGAGCATCTTTGCCAAGAAAATTACCAACAATCAGAGAATCTACTATATTATATAGCTGTTGAAACAGATTGCCCCACATAATAGGAAGGGCAAACAGCACGATTTTTTTCCAGATTGGACCTTCGGTCATAACATTCATATCAGATTTATTCATAAGTAACTCCCTTCTGCACTTAAACTCTACCTATTATAATACCTTTTTGAAAAAAAGCAAGCAGCGTTTTAAAAGGCATAAAGGCATAAAGAAATCACATATACGCATATATTCCATATAAGAGTGAAAATGGAGTCTGGGAATATAAGAATGGGATTGCGGAAAATATGGAGTGTTATTCTGCTCCTGGGAATATTAATATGTCCTGCACATGTATGGGGAAGGGAGGCTTTAACACTTTCGGAGACACATGTAGAGAATCACCAGTCAGATAGTAAAGAACAGCCGGTGATTCCACTGCATGCCAAAGCAGCGGTATTGATGGATGCGGATTCGGGCAGAGTTCTGTATGATAAAAACGGAGAGGAAGCTTTGCCTATGGCAAGTACGACCAAGATTATGACATTAATTCTTACATTGGAATGCGCAGATCTGGAGGATGTGGTAGAAGTATCTTCTTATGCGGCATCCATGCCTGAGGTGAAGCTGCATATCAGACAGGGAGAGAAATACAGGCTGAAAGATCTGTTATATTCTCTTATGCTGGAATCTCATAACGATTCTGCCGTTGCGATTGCAGAACATGTAGGAGGCTGTGTAGAGGCTTTTGCTGATATGATGAATGAAAAAGCCAGACAGATCGGTTGTGAAAATACATGCTTTGTTACACCCAATGGATTGGATGCTACGGCAGAATATACAATGGAGGATGGCAGCAAGGTGACAAAAGAACATACTACGACAGCCACAGATCTTGCAAGAATACTTTCTTATTGTATTACCAGGTCGCCTAAGAGAGAACAGTTTCTGGAGATTACCAGAACGCCCGCCTATGCTTTTGGGGATATCGATCATAAGAGAAACTTCAGATGTAACAATCATAATGCCTTTTTGACCATGATGGATGGAGCGCTTACGGGAAAAACCGGCTTTACCGGCAAAGCCGGGTATTGTTACACAGGAGCCTTGAAAAAAGATGACAGAACCTATGTCGTGGCATTGCTTGCGTGTGGCTGGCCTAATCATAAGACGTACAAGTGGAGTGATACCAGAGCACTTATGGAATATGGACTGTCTTCCTATCAGTATCATGATCTGATGCATGAAAGTGTACCCCAAGAAGCATTAGCGGCGGTCAGAGTCTGCAATGGGCAGACTTCACAGATAGGTGAAACCGCTTACATGCAGATAGAAGTGAAGGAGGATGAGCACTCAACAGAAGGAATTCTTATGCGGGAGGATGAGTGGGTAGATGTAAGAGTCATAAAACAACAAGAGCTTATGGCACCGGTATCCAAAGGAGAGGTGATCGGAGAAGTGGGATATTTTGTAGGAGATGAAGAATGGCGGCATATTGAGTTGACCGCTGCACAGGATATTATGGCGGTTGACCTGAGCTGGAGCTTTAAACAAGTGCTTAGAAAGTGGCTGATATAGCCGCTTTTCCGTGATTTTAGCCATAAAAAGTGAATTGTCGAAAATAAAGAAAAAAAATAAAAATTCACTAGGCGATTGCACCAAACTGTGTTATACTCATACTGACGCAATTTGGATAACCCACAAAATTGCGAAAACATGTTCTTATTTTAGAAGTAATTTATTATAAAATGGAGGTCACAAAATGAGTACTACTTCAAGTTTGGCAAGTAAAAGAATTGAATCTTTACTTGATGAAAGCAGTTTCGTTGAAATCGGTGCACTTGTTACTGCAAGAGCTACAGATTTTAATCTGAAACAGACTGAGACTCCTTCTGATGGTGTTGTTACCGGATACGGAGTTATCGATGGTAATCTTGTGTATGTGTATAGCCAGGATGCATCCGTATTAAACGGTTCAGTTGGTGAAATGCATGCTAAGAAGATTGCTAATCTTTATGATCTGGCAATGAAGACAGGAGCACCTGTAATCGGTCTTATCGATTCAGCAGGACTTAGACTTCAGGAAGCTACAGATGCATTAAATGCATTTGGTGAGATCTATTTAAAGCAGACACTTGCTTCAGGTGTAATTCCTCAGATTACAGCAATCTTTGGAAGCTGCGGCGGTGGACTTGCTCTGATGCCTACATTAACAGACTTCACATTTATGGAAGAGTCCAAGGCTAAGCTTTTTGTAAATGCACCTAATACATTAGATGGTAATCATGTATCCAAGTGCGATTCTGCTTCTGCCAAATTCCAGAGTGAAGAAGCTGGCATCGTAGATGTTGTAGCAGATGAGGCTACTATTTATGCTAAGATCCGTGAGTTAGTAAGCATGCTTCCTGGCAACAACGAAGATGATGCATCCTATGAAGAGTGCACAGATGATCTGAACAGAGTCTGTGGTGATCTTGCTAACTGCGTAGGTGATACAGCAATCGCTCTTTCTACAATTGCAGATAACAATGTATTCTTTGAAGTGAAAGAGAACTACGCTAAGAATATGGTAACAGGGTTTATCAAGTTAAACGGTACAACTGTAGGCTGTGTAGCTAACCGTACAGAAGTATACGGCGCAGATGGCGAAGTAACAGATAAGTTTGATGCTGTATTAACAGCAGCAGGATGTGAGAAGGCAGCAGAATTCGTTGATTTCTGTGATGCATTCAATATCCCTGTATTATCTCTGACAAACGTTAAGGGATATGAAGCAACTCTTTGCAGCGAGAAGAAGATCGCCAAGGCTGTTGCAAAACTTACTTATGCATTTGCTAATGCTACAGTACCTAAGGTAAATGTTATCATTGGTAAGGCATACGGCAGTGCATACGTTGCCATGAACTCCAAGGCAATCGGCGCAGATATCACAATCTGCTGGCCTGATGCAGAGATCGGTTCCATGGATGCTACTCTGGCTGCCAAGATCATGTATGACGGACAGAGCGCAGATGTAGTAAAAGAAAAGGCAGCAGAATATGCAGCACTTCAGACAAGTGCAACCGGAGCTGCCAAGAGAGGATATGTAGATCAGATCATCGAAGCTGCAGATACAAGAAAGTATGTAATCGGCGCATTCGAGATGTTATTTACAAAAAGAGAGGACCGTCCTTCCAAGAAACATGGTACGGTCTAAGAAAGGGTGAACGTTAATATGAAGAAAATCGTAAAGGCTTTATTAATGCTTACCTGTGTATTCAGCTTAACGGCATGCGGTTCTGACAATACGATCAGCGAGTTCCAGCAGAGCAAAATTGATGCAGCAGAAGCAAAAGCTCCTCAGATCATTGCATTAACAGCAGGACTTGTACAGAATAACGATATTGATGAGCTGACAACCAATTACAACAATATCGAATTAGGTGATTTATATACCAGTACTTATTCCCAGTATGCCGGAGATTCTTCTTTCAGTTGTGAAGGCAAGGGAATCAAGAGTGCATTGACTTCTTTTGAGTCCGGTATGGAAGAAATCGGAAATATCACAGTATCTGATGCAATTGAAGCAACAGTTGATGATGATACTATTATTGTTACAGTTCCTGTAACAGGCGAAAAGGGAGAAGGTTCCGTAGAACTGATCTTCACAAATGATATTTATCTGACATTGACTTCCTGTACACTGAACCTGAACAAGTCAATGGGAGAACTGATGGGTAAAGCAGCATTAAATACTCTGATCGGTATGGGTACTGTATTTGTTGTATTGATCCTGATCAGCCTGATTATTTCCTGCTTTTCATTTATTCCAAAGCTTCAGGAGAAATTCTCCAAGAAGGCAGCTCCTGCTCCTGCAGCAGCACCTGTACCTGCAGCACCGGTTGTAGAAGAGGAAGAATTAGCTGATGACACAGAACTTGTAGCAGTTATTGCAGCTGCAATCGCAGCATATGAAGGAACATCAACAGATGGTTTCCAGGTAAGAAGTATCAAGAGAGCATCTACCAGAAAATGGAAGAATGCATAATCACATAATCAAAAGAAATGTATTGATTTTAGGAGGATATAAAAATGAAGAATTATACAATTACCGTTAACGGCAACGTATATGATGTAGTAGTAGAAGAAGGCGCATCCACAGGTGCAGCACCTGTAGCAGCCGCAGCTCCAAAGGCAGCACCTAAGGCAGCTCCAAAAGCAGCACCTAAGGCAGCAGCAGGCGCTGGCAGCGTAAAGGTAGAAGCAGGCGCAGCTGGTAAGGTATTCAAGATCGAAGCTAATGTTGGACAGGCTGTTAAGAAGGGTGACGCAGTAGTTATCATCGAAGCTATGAAGATGGAAATCCCTGTTGTAGCACCTCAGGATGGTACTGTTGCAAGCATCGATGTTGCAGTTGGTGACGCTATTGAAGCAGGCGCTGTACTGGCTACTTTAAACTAAGTGCAGCTATTTGCCCGGAAATATAATTTCTGAGCATCTTGTGTAATGGTATCATTGCAGAAATGATATCATTACAATGAATACAATAGGAGGTCAACAAAATGTCTTATATAGCAACTACATTGGACAATCTGATTCACCAGACAGCGTTCTTCAACCTGACTGGTGGTAATATCATCATGATTGCCGTGGCTTGTTTATTTCTTTATCTTGCTATCGCAAAAGGCTTTGAACCATTGCTGTTAACCCCGATAGCATTTGGTATGCTGCTGGTTAATATTTATCCGGATATTATCGCTCCAATCGGTGCGGATGGAACAGCCGGCGGATTACTGTATTATTTCTATTTACTGGATGAATGGGCAATTTTACCATCTCTGATCTTCATGGGCGTTGGTGCCATGACAGACTTTGGTCCTCTGATTGCCAATCCTAAGAGTTTCCTGCTTGGTGCTGCTGCTCAGTTCGGTATCTTTGCCGCATACTTCGGAGCAATCGCACTTGGCTTTAATGATAAGGCAGCAGCTGCTGTATCTATCATTGGTGGTGCTGATGGTCCTACATCTATCTTCCTTGCAGGTAAGCTTGGACAGACTGCATTACTTGGACCTATCGCTGTAGCAGCATATTCTTATATGTCACTGGTTCCTATTATCCAGCCACCTATTATGAAGCTTCTTACAACTGAGAAGGAAAGAAAGATTAAGATGGGTCAGCTTCGTCCTGTATCCAAGCTTGAGAAGATCCTTTTCCCTATCGTTGTTACTATTGTTGTATGTCTGATTCTTCCTACAACAGCTCCTCTTGTTGGTATGCTGATGTTAGGTAACTTATTCAGAGAGTCAGGCGTAGTTAGACAGTTGACAGATACTGCATCCAATGCATTAATGTACATCGTAGTTATCTTACTTGGTACATCCGTAGGTGCTACAACAAGTGCAGAAGCATTCTTAAATATGCAGACAATCAAGATCGTTATTCTTGGTCTCGCAGCATTTGCATTTGGTACAGCAGCAGGTGTTCTGTTTGGTAAGCTGATGTGTGTACTGACACATGGTAAGGTTAATCCTCTGATTGGTTCAGCAGGTGTATCTGCCGTTCCTATGGCAGCTCGTGTATCCCAGAAGGTTGGTGCAGAATCTGATCCTACTAACTTCCTGCTTATGCATGCTATGGGACCTAACGTAGCAGGTGTTATCGGTACTGCAGTAGCAGCTGGTACATTCATGGCCATCTTCGGAATTTTTTAAGCTATGCATAGTTTAGTTATTTAGTAAATATATCTAGGAGGAATAAAGGTAATGTCAGAAATAGTTAAGAAACCTGTTGGTATCACAGAAACAGTTCTTCGTGATGCACATCAGTCTTTAATAGCAACAAGAATGCCGACCGAATTAATGCTTCCAATCCTTGAGACAATGGATCAGGTTGGTTATCATTCACTTGAGTGCTGGGGCGGCGCTACATTCGATGCTTCCTTACGTTTCTTAAAGGAAGATCCATGGGAAAGATTAAGAAAGATTAAGGATAAGGTTAAGAATACACCTTTACAGATGCTTTTCAGAGGTCAGAATATCCTCGGATATCGTCATTATGCTGATGATGTTGTAACAGAGTTCGTTGAGAAGTCTATTGCAAACGGTATTGATATTATCAGAATCTTCGACTGCTTCAACGATCTGCGTAACTTACAGAGTTCAGTAAACGCAGCTAACGCTATCAAGCAGAGAGAGGGCAGAGGTCATGCTCAGGTAGCATTATCTTATACATTAGGTGATGCATATACATTGGATTACTGGATGCAGATGGCTAAGAACATCGAAGAGATGGGTGCTGATTCTATCTGTATCAAGGATATGGCTGGTCTGTTAGTACCTTACAAGGCAGAAGAGCTGATTAAGGCTATGAAGTCTTCCACTAAGCTTCCTATCCAGCTGCATACACATTATACATCAGGTGTTGCTTCCATGACATATATGAAAGCTATCGAAGCTGGTGTTGATGTAATCGACTGTGCAATTTCTCCATTTGCAATGGGAACTTCTCAGCCTGCAACAGAAGTTATGGTTGAGACATTAAAGAACACACCATATGATACAGGAATTGATCAGACTCTGTTATCCAAGATCGCAGATCACTTCAGACCTTACAGAGAAGAGTGCTTAAAGAGCGGACTTATGAATCCTAAGGTTCTTGGTGTTGATATCAAGACTCTGTTATACCAGGTACCAGGTGGTATGTTATCCAACATGGTTAGCCAGTTAAAGGAACAGAACGCAGAAGACAAGTACTATGAAGTACTTGAAGAGATCCCTAGAGTTCGTAAAGACTTAGGTGAGCCACCTCTTGTTACACCTTCATCTCAGATTGTTGGTACACAGGCTGTATTTAACGTATTAATGGGTGAGAGATATAAGATGGCTACAAAGGAAACCAAGGCTGTATTACGTGGCGAGTATGGTCAGACTGTAAAACCTTTCAATAAGGAAGTACAGGATAAGGTTCTTTCAGCAGAAGAGAAAGAACATATCATTACATGCCGTCCTGCAGATTTGATTCCTAACGAACTTCCTAAGATTGAAGAAGAAATGAAGCAGTGGAAACAGCAGGATGAAGATGTATTAAGTTATGCATTATTCCCTCAGGTAGCTGTTGAATTCTTCAAATACCGTGAAGCTCAGCAGAAGAAGGTTGATTTGACAGAAGCAGACACTAAGAACGGAGCATATCCTGTTTAATTTGTGTGATTCTTCTATCATTACAGGTTTTATATCAGTATCGGGTCATTAACTTATGATCCGATACTGATTTTGAGTTGAAGCATACTTGACAGACGAATAAAAACAATTTATCATAACATGTGTTATTACTGTAAATAATAAATGATGCTGCCTGAATGATAGCCACAGGCTGTCATCTGTATACAAAAGAGAAACTGCGATAGTGCGCAAAATGCGTAGAAATGAGGATGACCATGGCAAGAAAAGAGTCCGTGACAAAAAACATGATATTGGAAACAGCTGTTCAATTGGCGAAAGAAGAAGGCATAGAGAATGTAACTGCCAGAAAACTGGCAAATAAAATTGGATGCTCTACTCAGCCTATTTTCAGAGTCTATGCCAATATGACAGAGTTATATACAGAAGTTTATCAGAAAGCGATAGATTTATTTGCAGATTATTATGAAAAATTCGAGTCCGAAGTGCAGACACCTTTTATTCACCTGGGACTTGCTTATATAGATTTTGCGAAAGAAGAACGTAAACTGTTTCAGCTATTGTTCCTGTCAGACAATAGAGGAGATAGAAGTTTATATGAATTGTTAAATGGAAGTACAGGAGCTGTAGCAAAAGAAATTAATAAAGCTGCGGCAAACGGATGCAGCAATCCAAGTGGATTATTTATGAAAATGTGGATATTCATCCATGGATGTGCATGCATGGTATTAACAGGAGATTATGATCTGACGAAGGAAGAAACGTTAGATCTTTTAGAAGATATATACAAAAGCTGCTCATAAGTGAGGACAACAGATGGAATACAAGATTGATACCATGTCCAGAATTAATGAAAAATTTAATAAAATGAGCAAGGGCCATAAAAAGATTGCAACCTTTATCATAGATCATTATGAGCAGGCTGCATTTATGACCGCTGCCAAGTTGGGAACTACCGTAGGGGTGAGTGAATCTACAGTGGTTCGTTTTGCCTATTCTTTAGGTTATGAAGGTTATCCTGAATTTCAGGAGGATCTGGCTGAATGGGTGAAGAACAAGCTTAATTCTGTACAGAAGATTGGCGTTAAATATGGAAAGAGTACTCAATCAGAAATATTAACATCTGTATTGACTTCAGATATGGAGAAGATCAGCGATACAATAGAGCATGTGGACCCACATGCTTTTGAAATGGCAGTAGACATTATCCTGGAAGCTAAAAATGTCTATATTATAGGAATCAGAAGCTGTGATCCGCTGGCACGTTTCCTGCAATTCTATCTGAATATGATTAGGGGAAACGTTTTTTTGCTGAATTCAACAAATACAACAGAGATTTTTGAGCAGATGATTCGCATTGATGAGAAGGATGCATTAATTGGAATCAGTTTTCCAAGATATTCCATGCGTACCCTGAAAGCTATGGAATTTGCCAACGACAGACAGGCTAAGATTATTACAATAACAGATACGATCTATTCTCCCATGTGTCTGTATTCATCCTGCAATCTACTGGCAAGAAGCAACATGGTATCTATTGTGGATTCTCTGGTAGCACCATTAAGCCTTATCAATGCGCTGGTTGTAGCATTATGTCTGAAACGTCCTGATGATGTGAAGAAGAATCTGGAAAGTCTGGGACAGGCATGGGATAACTATCAGGTATATTTGAAGGATGAATTCAATTACATTGATGAATCTCTGTTAAGTACTCCATTGCAGAAAGAAAAGGAACAGAAATTGTGAAAATATTGATCATTGGAGCAGGACCTGCTGGAATGATGGCGGCGATCACTGCTGCAAAGGCGGGTTCTGAAGTTATATTATTAGAAAAAAATGAGAAAATTGGAAAGAAACTCTTTATTACAGGAAAAGGCAGATGTAATGTGACAAATGCCTGTGATACAGAGGATCTTTTTGCAAATGTAATGGAACACAGCAAGTTCCTGTACAGCGCAATATATGGATATGATAATCAGGCGGTTATGCGCTTTTTTGAAGAAGCAGGATGTCCACTGAAAATAGAAAGAGGACAGAGAGTTTTTCCAGAATCGGATCACAGCTCTGATATATTAAGGGCACTGGACCGGCAATTGCATCAGTCAGGAGTAAAAGTGCGTCTTCACACGGAAGCCGGCAGGCTTTTGATTGATGAAAATGAGAAAACTGTTACCGGAGTACAGCTCAAAAATGGAGAAAAGCTGCATGCAGACAAAGTAATTGTTGCAACAGGTGGTATTTCCTATGTTTTGACAGGTTCAACAGGTGATGGTTATCGTTTTGCCAGGGAAGCGGGACATACAGTTACAAAGCTTTCGCCGGCACTTGTTCCCTTTGTAGTGCAGGAAGAGTGGTGTAAACAGCTCCAGGGCTTATCGTTAAGAAATGTAGAAGCCCGGATTGAAGTGGATGGAAGAGGGATTTATTCTGACTTTGGAGAAATGCTGTTCACCCATTATGGAGTCAGTGGACCGCTCATGTTAAGCGGCAGCAGCCATTATGTGCATAAAGCAGCGGGAAAACAAGCAAAATTATATATAGATTTAAAACCTGCATTAACACAGGAACAATTGGACAAACGAATATTAAGAGAGTTTGATGCCAACAGGAATAAACAGTTTAAAAATGCCATTGCGGCACTGTTTCCGGCTAAAATGTTAAATATTATGCCAAGTCTGGCACAGATAGATCCTGAAAGAAAAGTCAATGAGATCACAAAGGAAGAGCGAGAACGCTTCCTTCATACAATAAAGCATCTTGAATTGACGATTACCGGTGTACGTGATTATAATGAGGCGATTATAACCAAAGGCGGTGTGAAAGTATCAGAGATCAATCCGTCCACAATGGAATCCAGAAATATAAAGGGGCTTTATTTTGCTGGTGAAGTTCTGGATCTGGATGCCTTGACCGGAGGTTATAATCTGCAGATTGCATGGTCAACCGGTCATCTGGCAGGAGAAAGTGCAGCAGAGGAATAATGGATATCAGAAAGGTATGGTAATAAATATGAGTTATAATATCGCAATAGATGGACCGGCAGGTGCTGGCAAAAGTACGATTGCAAAATTGATTGCAAAGAAAAAGAATTACATTTATGTTGATACAGGAGCCATGTATCGCGCTATGGCATTGTATTTTCTGGAAGCAGGTATCAGTGCAGATGATCAGGGAAAAATAGAATCCTCCGTAGATCAGATAGATGTTACAATCACTTATGAAAACGGAGAGCAGGTAGTATGGCTCAATGGCAGAAACGTAAATGGGCTGATCCGTACAGAGGAAGTAAGCCGTATGGCATCTGCGACCAGTGTAAATCCCAAGGTGCGTACCAAACTGGTGGAATTACAGAGAAAGCTTGCAGCAAAAGAAAACGTAGTAATGGACGGAAGAGATATCGGTACAGTCGTATTACCGGATGCAAATGTAAAAATCTATCTGACAGCCAGCAGCGCAGTCAGAGCAAAGCGCCGTTATGAAGAACAGAAGGCAAAAGGCATAGACTGTAATCTGGAAGAGATAGAAAAAGATATTATTGAAAGAGATCACAGAGACATGACAAGAGAAATCTCACCGCTAAAGCAGGCAGAAGACGCAATTCTTCTGGATTCTTCCAATATGACGATTGAAGAAGTCGCTGATGCAGTGATTGCATTGTGCAAATAAAGAAGCAGATATGCAGCCATGTCCTGTAGATAGTAGAAAGGCATACAAATAGAATGGAAGTAGTATTGGCAAAATCATCAGGCTTTTGTTTTGGCGTGAAAAGGGCAGTGGACAGAGTATATGAACAGCTTGCAGAAAACAAGAAAATATATACGTATGGTCCTATTGTCCATAATGATGATGTAGTAGCGGATCTGGAAGAAAAGGGTGTAAAGGTACTCAATACGAAAGAGGAACTGACAGAACTTACAGAAGGAAGCGTTGTAATACGTGCACATGGAGTCCCCAAGGAAATTTATGAAATCATGGAACAAAAGAACATAGAATGCATTGATGCGACTTGTCCTTTTGTAAAGCGTATTCACAAAATTGTGGAGAAGGAGAGCGCAGAAGGAAGACGTATTATTGTCATAGGTAATGCGAAACATCCGGAAGTAGAAGGAATCAGAGGATGGTGTAAAACTCCTGCAACCGTGATAGAATCCAGAGAAGAGGCACTTCAATTTAATGGTTCAAAGGACGATAAATACTGCGTTGTATCTCAAACGACATTTAACTACAAGAAATTTCAAGAATTAGTTGAAATTTTTCAAAAAAAAGGTTATGATATAATTGTTGCGAATACTATTTGTAGTGCAACAGAAGAACGCCAGAAGGAAGCAAGTGAACTTGCAGCCAAAGCTGACGTTATGATTGTGATAGGTGGTACTCATAGTTCCAATACCCGCAAGCTCTATGAGCTGTGCAAAAGTGAATGTGAGAATACTTACTATATACAGACACTGGCAGACCTGCAATTAGAACTACCTAATTCTGTTGAACTAGTGGGCATCACAGCGGGGGCTTCTACCCCAAACAAAATAATTGAGGAGGTTCAAAATTATGTCAGAATTAACTTTTGAACAAATGTTAGAAGAATCATTAAAAACTATTCATACAGGAGAGGTAATTGAAGGTACAGTCATCGATGTAAAACCGGATGAAGCAATCCTTAACATCGGTTACAAGTCAGACGGTATTCTTACACGTAATGAATACACCAATGAGCCTAATGTAGACCTGACCACTCTTGTAAACGTTGGCGACAAGATGGAAGTAAAAGTCTTAAAGGTAAACGATGGTGAGGGACAGGTTCTCTTAACATACAAGAGACTTGCTGCTGACAGAGGCAATAAGAGAATTGAAGAAGCATTCAACAATAAGGAAGTACTTACAGCTAAGGTTGCACAGGTACTTGACGGTGGATTGAGCGTTGTAGTTGACGAAGTAAGAATTTTCATCCCTGCAAGTCTTGTATCTGATGTATATGAGAAAGATTTAAGCAAATATGCTGGACAGGAAATCGAATTCGTAATCAGCGAGTACAATCCTAAGAGAAGAAGATATATCGGCGATCGTAAGCAGCTTATCGTTGCTAAGAAGCTTGAAATGCAGAAGGAACTCTTTGAGAAGATTAAAGTTGGCGATATCGTAGAAGGTACAGTTAAGAACGTTACAGACTTCGGCGCATTCATTGATTTAGGCGGTGTTGATGGTCTGCTTCATATTTCTGAGATGTCTTGGGGCCGTGTTGAGAATCCTAAGAAGGTATTCAAGGTTGGTGAGACCCTTAAAGTCCTGATTAAGGATATTGATGGAACTAAGGTTGCATTATCCCTGAAATTTGATGATTCCAATCCTTGGAAAGATGCAGCTACTAAGTATGCTGTAGGCAATGTAGTTACCGGTAAAGTAGCAAGAATGACTGATTTTGGTGCATTCGTAGAATTAGAGCCAGGTATTGATGCTCTTCTTCATGTTTCTCAGATTGCAAAAGAACATATTGAGAAGCCATCAGATGTATTAAGCGTTGGTCAGGAAGTTACAGCTAAAGTAGTTGATTTCAACGAAGAAGGTAAGAAGATCAGCTTAAGCATTAAGGCTTTATCAGCTCCTGAACCTAAGGAAGCACCTGCTGAAGAGACAGCAGAAGATGATTCTGACGTTGTATCTGTAGATATTGACGCTGTAATCGCTAAGCAGGAAGCAGAAGAGAACTAATCTTTGTAAGTTCAGTTAATTGGCTCTAGGAGTATTATGCTCCTAGAGCTTTATACGTTTAGAAAAGGGGATAAGCAGCCATGGCATATGATTATGAATATTTCAAAAAAGAAGTCTATACTTTGACGAAGATTGATTTGAACGCTTACAAAGAAAAACAGATGAAAAGGCGTATTGATACACTGATTGCCAAGAATAAAATCGTAGGGTATGATAAATTCGTACAGAAACTTAGAGAAGACAAAGCAGTATTTGATGAATTTGTTAATTATCTGACGATTAACGTATCTGAATTCTACCGCAATCCGGAACAATGGAAGTTACTGGATCAGGAGATTATTCCGGAACTGATCTCCAAATTTGGAAAGAACCTGAAAATATGGAGTGCTGCATGCTCTACAGGAGACGAGCCATATTCTTTGGTTATGGCGTTATCCAGACATATACCATTAAATCAGATAAAAATCATAGCAACGGATATTGATAAACAGGTTATAGATAAAGCCAAAACAGGACTTTATAATGAGAAAAGTATCGCATCCGTACCAGAAGATTTAAAGAAAAAGTATTTTACCAAGATAGGTCCATCTTATCAGATATCTAACGATATCAAGTCAAGAGTTGAATTTAAGCAGCATAACTTATTGAAAGATACATATCCTGACCGTTGTGATTTGATTGTGTGCAGAAATGTACTGATCTATTTTACTGAGGAAGCAAAGGATGAAGTGTTCCGAAAGTTCAATTCTGCCTTAAAGCCTGATGGAATCCTGTTTATTGGAAGTACGGAACAGATTATGAATTATAAGGAAATTAATTATGAAAGAAAGAATTCTTTCTTTTATGTTAAAGCAAAATAGAATGGAAAAGAAGAGGTATTGCTACAAATATGTAGCAATACCTCTTCTTGATGTATCAACATTGTGATGCAATCATTTCCAGTACATGATGTGCATATCGGTTGAAATCTTCTCTTCGTGTCTTAAATTCATCAGTCAGCTCAAAGAACAGGTCGTGATCTTTGTATTCTCGTTTGAAGAATGGAGTAAATAATGTATCCCATTGCGGAAGATAGGAGGAGACCTTGCGGGTATAGCAGTTGGAAGCTAATGCCTGCTGACGGAACTCTTTATCTACAAAACCGGCTACAGACTTATGGATTGCGATATCCTCCTGAGGAAGATAGTAATAATCCTTGTAATTAGAATAGAAATATTTCATTTCCTCTTCGTAAATAGGTACACGCAGCTTGCCCTCGTTACCGCAACCGATGAAATAGCAGCTGTTGGCACTGCATGTAATATCGGCAGGTAATGGAACAGGGAATTTCAGATTCATAATAATCTCAGGACAACGCTGTTGATGGATATCATTGTAGTAGTTTGCCTGTACTTTCGTGACTTTTACCGGATTATGGATTAAGTCGGGGATTGCCAGTGCGGCAATGATATCTAACATGCCTTTAATATCTTCTTCATTATGGAGCAGGAGAAAATGTTCCTTCTCTGGATCGTGTGTAAGAACATATTCGTGGTAAATATCAATCAGCTCACCGCCAGAGTAGACATCTTCACGTTCTGTATGCAGGAATCCTTCAATGGTCTTCTGCTTACAGTTTGGAAGTTTCATAAAATTCTTATAAGGAGCGATACGGCGATAAATATCAATTCCTTCAAATCTGCCCAGGTCACAGGAGATATGATATTGTTCCATTTTTTTCGCAAGATATGGAATGTCGAACTGATTGCCATTGAAGTGAATCAGATAGCGGTAATCAGAGGCAAAATCTGCAAAGGCACGCAGTACATTTTCTTCATCTTCATAGTTCGTAGCGAACCACTGTATAGAATACCAGGCAGGAGGCTGTTCCTGTGTATTATAGTAGATGCAGCCAATCAGATAAAGAGACGAGCTTTTGGCATAGAGTCCGGTAGTTTCTATATCTATAAAAAGTGTCTGCTTAGGAATACAGAGATTCTCAATGGGATATCGGGGCGCCAGCGTACCCAGACTATTGGAAATGCATTTCATAGCGAGTTATTCCACCTTTCTGTAATCTTATATAAATAACTTAGCACATGGGGCTAGAACATGTAAAGTTTTTGTAGAAAAAACCATAAAAAGATAGTATATTTATAATAGTGGGTGTTCACAAAATGAATTATCAGAACCTTTAAGGTGTGACATCTAAGAAAGTAAGAAAGAGGGAGAAGCAATGGCTAAGCTGACATTTCATGGCGGTATTCATCCGTATGATGGCAAGGATCTGTCCAAGGACAAGCCCATGAAGGTAATCGAACCACCCAAGGGCGAGATGGTATATCCTTTAAGCCAGCATATTGGTGCAATGGCTGTACCTGTTGTTGCAAAGGGCGACAGGGTTCTTACGGGGCAAAAGATAGCAGAAGCGGGGGGCTTCGTATCGGCACCGATTTATTCGTCTGTATCAGGAACGGTAAAGGCAATCGAACCCAGACGAGTTGTTACCGGTGATATGGTTAATTCTATTATCATTGATAACGATGGATTATTTGAGGAGGTTACTTACGAGGCTCATGATCCGGACAAATTAAGTAAGCAGGAGATCATCAAGCTGATACAGGAAGCAGGAGTAGTTGGTATGGGTGGAGCAGGATTCCCTACTCATGTGAAATTATCACCCAAAGAACCGGAGAAGATTGAGTATGTAATTGCAAACTGTGCAGAGTGTGAACCATATCTGACATCAGATTACAGAAGAATGTTAGAAGAACCTGAGAAGCTTGTCGAAGGTCTGAAGATCATCCTGCGGCTTTTTGACAATGCAAGAGGTATTCTGGCGGTAGAAGATAATAAACCGGATTGTATTCAGATTCTGAAAGATCTTACAAAGGATGATACCAGAATCTCTGTAAAGGCATTGAAAACAAAATATCCACAAGGCGCTGAGCGTCAGCTGATCTACGCAGCAACAGGAAGAGCGATTAACTCATCCATGCTTCCGGCAGATGCTGGATGTGTGGTAGATAATGTAGATACAGTAGTTGCAATCTACCATGCGGTCAAAGAAGGCAGACCGTTGATGAACAGAATCGTTACAGTAACAGGAGATGCAGTAAATGATCCACGTAACTTCTATGTTCGTATCGGTATGAATTATAAAGACCTGATTGAAGAAGCAGGAGGATTGAAGACACAGCCGGAGAAGGTCGTATCCGGTGGTCCTATGATGGGCTTTGCATTGTTTGACCTGAATGTACCTACGACTAAGACTGCGTCCGCATTGCTGTGCATGACCAAAGACGAAGTATCCATGTATGAACCAAGTGCATGTATTAATTGTGGCAGATGTGTAGAAGTATGTCCGGGCAGAATAGTGCCACAAAAGCTTGCCATTTGTGCGGAGCATGGTGACTTGGAAGGCTTTGAAGCTAATAATGGTCTGGAATGCTGCGAATGTGGATGCTGCAGTTATGTCTGTCCGGCAAAGAAGCAGCTGACACAGTCTATTAAATCTATGCGTAAATTAGTACTTGCAAATAAAAAGAAGAAATAGGAGGCATATGGACGTGAGTGATTTATTGAAGGTATCTTCCAATCCACACATCAGGTCGAAGGATACGACATCACGGATTATGTTGTATGTCATAATATCCCTGCTTCCTGCTGCAGGATTTGGAGTGTATAATTTCGGATTGCATGCTTTGGCTGTGATTATTGTGACCATTGCATCTACGGTATTAACAGAATATATTTATGAGAAATGCATGAAAAAGAAGATTACAGTGGGAGATTTATCTGCTGTAGTAACAGGCTTGCTGCTTGCAATGAATCTGCCGCCTATGGCACCGTTGTGGATGGCTGTTCTTGGAGGAATCTTTGCAATTCTGGTAGTAAAGATGCTGTTTGGAGGATTGGGTCAGAACTTTATGAACCCTGCATTGGGAGCAAGATGTTTCCTGATGATTTCTTTTACCTCTCTTATGACGAACTTTAACTGTGATACATATACAGGTGCTACTCCGCTGGCTGCGTTAAAAGCCGGAGAGCGGGTAGATGTTATGGACATGATCATAGGTCGGACAGCAGGTACGATTGGTGAGACAAGTATGGTGGCATTGATTATTGGTGCATGCATACTGATTTTACTTGGTGTCATTGATTTAAAAGTTCCGGGTTCTTATATCGTAACATTTGTTATTTTTATTGCAATTTTCGGCGGACATGGATTTGACTCCCAGTATATATCTGCGAATCTGGCTGGCGGTGGTCTGATGCTTGGTGCCTTTTTCATGGCAACAGATTATGTGACCAGACCGATTACGAAGAAAGGGCAGTATCTTTACGGTATTTTCCTTGGAATCATGACGGGAATATTCCGAGTATTCGGACCTTCCGCAGAGGGCGTATCCTATGCAATCATCCTTGGCAACCTGTTAGTTCCATTGATTGAGAAAGTTACAATGCCTAAGGCATTCGGCAAAGGAGGGGAAAGAGCATGAAAGGTATGATAAAAGATGCACTGATTCTCTTTGCCATTACGTTGATTGCGGGATTGATGCTTGGCGTTGTAAATGACATTACAAAGGAACCAATCGCACAGCAGGAGCAAAAGGCGAAGAATGAAGCCTGTCAGAATGTATTTGCAGCGGCTGATTCTTTCGAAGCACAGGAACTGGCTGACTCAGCACAGATAGAGCAGGCTCTTACTGATGCAGGAATCAGTGGGGCAGATATTGATGAGCTTATGGCGGCCAAGGATGCATCAGGAGCATTACTTGGTTACGTAATTACGGTTACAGACCACGAAGGTTATGGTGGAGATATTCAATTTTCCATGGGCATTACCAATGAGGGAACGCTCAACGGTATCTCTCTTCTGAGTATTTCCGAAACAGCAGGTCTTGGTATGAGAGCCGGAGAGGTATTAGTACCACAGTTCGCAGATAAGAATGTATCGAAATTTACTTATACAAAGACAGGGGCAACAGCTGATTCTGAGATTGATGCAATCAGCGGTGCTACTATTACTACCAATGCAGTAGTCAATGGTGTGAATGCCGGTCTTGCATATTTTGATAAGATTCTGAAAGGAGGCAGTGCACAATGAGTGAGAAAGAAGAAATCAAACAGAGTTCTGCACAGGTCTTTTTCAATGGTCTGGTGAAAGAAAATCCTACCTTTGTACTGACACTTGGTATGTGTCCTACACTAGCTGTTACAACTTCAGCAGTCAATGGTCTTGGCATGGGATTAACTACCACAGCAGTATTAGTGCTTAGTAATATGATTATTTCCCTGTTAAGGCATATCATCCCGGATAAAGTAAGAATCCCGGCATTTATCGTAATTATTGCTTCTTTTGTTACGGTAATGCAGTTACTGTTACAGGGATTTATTCCAAGCCTGTATGACTCACTGGGTATTTATATTCCATTGATCGTTGTAAACTGTATTATCCTTGGACGTGCAGAAGCATTTGCTTCCAAGAATCCGGTTATACCATCTTTCTTTGATGGTCTGGGAATGGGACTTGGATTTACAGTTGCGCTGACTTGTATTGGTGCAGTCAGAGAACTTCTGGGCGCAGGCGAAATCTTCGGCTTACCTGTTATGTCCGGTATTTGCAGTGGAATCAATCATGTACTTGCAGCAGTAGGAATCAATCATCAGGTAGAATATGTACCTATTGCTATCTTTATCATGGCACCTGGTGCATTCTTCGTACTGGCTACCCTGACAGCAATTCAGAACCGTGTGAAGAGAAAGATGGCAGAGAAAGGACAGAATGTTGATAAGATTCAGTCCGGTTGCAGTATAGACTGTGCAGCATGTGGTGACAGTGGATGTTCTCACCGTTTCTATGATGCGCAGGCAGGGGATAAAGTAAGCAAGGAGGATAAGGAGAATGGCTGAGACAATAAAGGATCTGCTTGTCATTTTAATCGGCTCTTCACTGGTCAGTAACGTAGTATTGAGTCAGTTCCTGGGCTTATGTCCTTTCCTGGGTGTATCCAAGAAAGTAGATACAGCAGTTGGTATGGGTGGTGCAGTTGTATTTGTCATTACTCTTGCCAGTGCGGTGGCGGCAGCGATTTATAAATTTATTCTGGTTCCATTGGATATTACATATTTGCAGACTATCGTTTTCATTCTGGTTATTGCAGCGCTGGTACAGTTCGTGGAAATGTTCCTGAAGAAATATGTGCAGGGCTTGTATCAGGCACTTGGTGTATATCTGCCGCTGATCACAACGAACTGCGCTGTGCTGGGTATCGCATTGACGAATGTACAGAAGAATTATGGCATCCTCTACAGTATCGTCAGCGGTTTTGCAACGGCAGCCGGTTTCCTGATTTCCATTACGATTCTTGCGGGCATCAGAGAGAAAATGGAATACAATGATATCCCTGAGTCATTCAAAGGAATGCCTATCGTTATGATCACAGCCGGATTGATGGCTATTGCATTCTGTGGATTCTCAGGATTGTTATAGGAGGGGTTGAGTATGAATATAACAGCGATTATAACGGCAGTTGTTGTTGTGGCAGGACTCGGTCTGCTCTTAGGTCTGTTTCTTGGTGCAGCGGGTATCTGGTTCAAGGTGGATGTAGATGAGAAGGAACAGCAGGTATTGGCATCACTTCCGGGGAATAACTGTGGTGGATGCGGATATCCCGGATGCTCCGGTCTGGCTGCTGCTATCGCAAAAGGCGAAGCACCGGTAAATGCCTGTCCTGTAGGTGGCGAGAAGGTAGGAAAAGTCATAGCAGAGATCATGGGTGTGGAAGCTGGAGAAAGCAGGCGGATGACAGCTTTTGTAAAATGCGCCGGAACCTGTGAGAAGACTTCCCTTAACTATGAATACACAGGTGTGGAAGACTGTACCATGGTACAGTTTGTCCCGGATGGGGGCGCCAAGTCATGCAGCCACGGCTGTCTGGGATTTGGCACCTGCGTAAAAGCGTGTCCTTTTGGAGCTATCTCTATTCAGAATGGCATTGCAGTGGTAGACAAGGAAAAATGTAAAGCCTGCAGCAAGTGTATTGCAGCATGTCCGAAACATCTGATTGAACTGATTCCGTATGATGCAAAGCATGTCGTAGCATGCAGCTCCAAGGATAAAGGACCTGTTACCATGAAAGCATGTCAGACAGGTTGTATTGGCTGTGGACTCTGTGTAAAGGTATGTCCAAGCCAGGCGATTACCGTGACAGATTTCCATGCACATATTGATCAGGATAAGTGTACCGGATGTGGCGCATGTAAAGAGAAATGTCCAAAGAAAGCAATTATATAGATTTTTATATGAGAGAGGCACAGCTTATAGAGACTGTGCCTTTTGTTTTTGCAAAGGGTATGATATGATAGCAGTAAAATGTACTTTCGGAATGCTTCGTTTGAAGAAGATTCCGAGAGTACATTAAATACATATGGAGGTATATTGGGATGATGGAAATGGAGAAGTATTTGGAAACAATCGAAGAAGTGATTGCCAAAGGCAAATATAAGGATACCTGGGAATCTCTTCAACAGTATAGAGTACCTGACTGGTATGAAGATGTGAAATTTGGCATTTTTATTCATTGGGGCATTTTCTCAGTGCCGGCATTTGCAAATGAATGGTATTCAAGAAATATGTACATACAGGGAAGTCCTGAATATGAGCATCATATTAAGACCTATGGTCCACAGAAGGATTTTGGATATAAGGATTTTATTCCAATGTTCAAAGCAGAGAACTTCCACGCAGAGGAATGGGCTGCCTTATTTAAGGAAGCTGGTGCACAGTATGTCATGCCTGTAGCAGAACATCATGACGGATTCCAGATGTATGACAGTGAATTATCAGAATGGAATGCTGCCAATATGGGACCAAAGAGAGATGTACTGGGAGAACTGTACACTGCATTTGACAAACAGGGACTGGTAAAATGTGCATCCAGCCACAGAGTAGAGCACTGGTTCTTTATGGGACATGGCAAGGACTTCGATTCTGATATCAAAGAGCCATTGAAACGAGGAGATTTCTATTGGCCCGCGATGGAAGAGAAAGAGCATTATGATTCTTTCTCCACACCTACACCGACCAAAGAATTCCTGGATGACTGGCTGTGCCGCTGTTGTGAGCTGGTAGACAAATACAGACCGAAAGTTGTCTATTTCGACTGGTGGATTCATCATAACAGTGTGAAACCATATTTGAGAAAGTTCGCTGCTTATTATTACAATCGCGCTGAGGAATGGGGAGAGGGAGTTGTCATTAACTACAAGCATGATGCATTTGCCTTTGGAACGGCAGTGTGCGATATTGAACGTGGGCAGCTTGCAGATGTGAAACCTTATGTATGGCAGACAGATACAGCAGTTGCCAAGAATTCCTGGTGTTATACCGTAAATAATGAATATAAAACACCAGTACAGATCGTACAGGATCTGGTTGATATTGTAAGCAAAAATGGCAGACTTCTATTAAATATCGGACCTAAGGCAGATGGCTCCATCCCGGAAGAAGACAGGAATATTCTGTTAAAAATCGGTGAATGGATGAAAGTGAATGGAGAAGCAGTCTATGGAGCTAAAATGTGGCGCAAGTCAGCAGAAGGACCTACGAAGATACAGGAGGGTCAGTTTGCAGATTCAGAGGCGAAGCCATATACAGCAGAAGATATCCGCTTCACAGTAAATCATGGCTGTATCTATGCCTTTTGCCTGAATATGAAGGGAAAAGACAGCATATGCATAAAGTCTCTTGCTGAGACAAAGGACATGAGCAAGACGGATTTCAGTGGAATCATTCGTGGAATTGAAGTTCTGGGAGAGAAAGAGGCACCTCAGTGGACGAGAGATCAGGACGGCTTGAAGATAAAGACCAAAATGATAGATCATAACTATCCTGTAGTGTTTAAGATTTCTGTGAATTAGGCAGTTTCCCTTTTACGTGTACTAATTTAACAATTTTACAAATAGTCAGAAAAATATTGAAAAAAACAAAAATATAATATATAATTCAAATTGTAAAAGAGTTATGTTAATGCGTAAAAGGGGAGACGGTTATCATGAAATATATGGCAGATGATTATGAGCAGGATCAGGGACCTAATATGACTCTGATTTATATGGCGCTTATCATGTCAACAGTGATACTGGTGGTAGTTGGGATGATGTTTCTGGTGAATAAACCAACAAAAAGCAGTTCTAATGGAAGCCATGCACATCAGATTGCAGCCGCAAGGGAGAACAATCAGACACAGGCTATGGTTGACAGTGTGAAAGCGCTGGTATCAGGCAGTACATTGACGTCTAATCAGCTGGATATCTGGAATCTTCCAGACACTGGAAGAGAGACACAGGAGATTGTGAATGATGGTAAGAATGGAACAGTAACCAATCAGACGACAGGGGAAACTGTTATAGAGGGTAATAAAGAGGTAGACTCTGATAAAACAGCAGATACCCTGGCACAGGGCAAGACAGAAGTCTATGATATGACCAAGAAGGAATCCATGCAGGATGAAGATGCACTGGATGATGGTAAACATACGTTGGTAACTTATCAGGATGGCAGCACAGAATGGGTGGAAATCAATGATAAGCTCAAGACGAATACGTATGATACTTCCAAGTTCGTTTACCAGAGTCCTGAAATGAAATATTTTGTAGATGGCAAGCAGGCATCCTGGTTTGGCGTGGATCTGTCCAGTGAGCAGGGAGTCGTTGATTTTGAGAAGCTCAAAAAAGCCGGAGTTGACTATGTAATGATCAAGGTAGGCGGCAGAGGCTACAGCAGCGGCAATATTGTGTTGGACAGCTCATTTAAGGATTATATGAACGGCGCTAAGAATGCCGGGCTGGGAATCGGTGTATATTTCTACTCACAGGCAGTAGACAGAGATGAGATATGTGATGAAGCTGACACACTTCTGGAGCTGATTAAAGACTATCCGGTAAATTATCCTGTAGTATTCGATATGGAAAGTATAGACGGCGATATGGCAAGAACAGATGCGCTGGATGTTTCCACACGTACGGAGCTGGCAAGAGTATTCCTAAAGACAATCAAGGAGAATGGATATACACCAATGCTCTATGGCAACAAGGAGTGGCTTGTGACGAAACTCAATCTGGAGAAGCTGCAGGACTATGATGTGTGGCTTTCACAGGAAGCAGATACACCGGATTATCCATATGCATATACCATGTGGCAGTATACGCAAAAAGGCTCTATCAGCGGTATTTCAGGAAATGCACGACTGAATGTGAGCCTGATAGATTACTCTAAGAAGTAATTGTATATTTTATCTGAAATTTTTAAACGGGCATAAATATCAGCATAGACGGCGGGCGAGAGTCCCTCAAGGTAATTTGGGGTGTAATTTCTTGTCACGCCGTTTTTGCGTAGAATATCAATGGCTTTGTTATAGGCAATGGCAGCCTCGTCCTCTGTAGCGTAGGTGCCGATTATGTAGTAGCCCGGCAGATTAATACGGGCTTTGTAGCGTGTTCTGCCTTTTGACTCGATGCGAAGTACACCTTGATAACGATTGATAATTTTCAGATTCGCACTGCGAAAATCCGTCTCATCACCATTTAAAAAGACATAATCCCGTCCTGGAACGCTGTAACTGCGAATACCGTGGCGGTTAAGAATATTGAGCTGCATACCATAATCTGCTACAAAAAGATGTTCTCCACGTTTCATGATTTTGTGGGATGAGTAGAAGAACAGATTATCAATATCGAATTTCAGAACATAAGAGGGAGATAAATAATAATAGAAGAATTTGCCACGCACATAGATAGGGGTAGCAAAATAAAGTCCGTTATCCCTGAAATTCAACAAAATGACCCATTTTTCAAAAGGCAGTGCGCAGGTATTTTCATAGGAATCTATTGTGTCTGTCCCACTTCTAAGCAGACGATCTGCTTCTTCATATGCCCGGTTGGCAGAATCTTCCGTATCAAAGCTTCCAAGGCTGATGTGCTTCCTACGATAAGTGATAGATGCACGATAATATATGGAATTGTCTTTTTTTCTGGCGAGATATACGCCCTTTAACATTGCATTCATGGGAAATATTATAGCATAGTTTATGTCCCTGGTCATGTAATTGCATGTATTTTCTTCCCATAAGATGAATACACTAATAAAAGGACATGTTATGATGTGCTTTTGTGGCAGCAGAAAAGAGGACATTATGTATCAGAAAAATTATGTGCTTTTGTTAGTTTCCATGGTTATATGTACGATAATGCTGTGGTTCTCCAGGGTGTATATGGTACAGGGGGAAGAGAAGGATACAGAGCAGACAGCAGCCCATTGTGTGGACATGCAGGGATATGAGACTTCTTCTGAATGCAGAAATATTACATTAGGGGTATTGGAACCGGCTTATGTGATCAACGTATCCGCAGAAGATGTAGAAGTATTAATGCGTATTGTAGAGGCGGAAGCCGGAGGAGAGGACCGCAAAGGGAAATTACTTGTAGCCAATGTGGTAATCAACCGGGTAAAAGACAGTCATTTCCCGGATACGGTCACGCAGGTCGTATATCAGAGAAACAGCAAAGTAGCGCAGTTCTCACCTGTATCTGATGGCAGGATCAATCGTGTAAAGGTTTCCGAAGAGACAAAAGAGGCGGTATATAGTGCATTATATGGAGAAGATGTATCTAAGGGAGCGCTTTATTTTATGGCAAGAAATATTGCCAATCCGGATAAAGTATGCTGGTTCGACAACAATCTGACGCTTTTGTTCTCCTATGGCGGACATGATTTTTTCCTGTAATAAAAAAGACTTTAGTACGTTGCAGTCACCAGAATACTATGCTATACTAATTCAGAAAACTTTGGTTATACTACCAAAAGGCATATAGATACAACAAGGTAAGGAGAATGGCGATGGACTTATTTTACAGAAGTACAAGAAGTAAGGATGAAAGGGTAACAGCTTCCCAGGCAATTTTACAGGGACTTGCACAGGATGGAGGTTTATTTGTTACGGAATCAGTTCCTAAGCTTGATAAGAGTCTTGAAGAGCTTTCCAAAATGAACTATCAGGAGACTGCTTATGAAGTTATGAAGCTTTTCCTGACAGATTTTACAAAGGAAGAATTACAGGCTTGTATCAGCAAGGCTTATGACAGCAAGTTCGATACAGAAGTGATTGCTCCCCTGGTAGAGGCGGATGGCGCATATTATCTGGAATTATTCCACGGCGCAACCATTGCTTTTAAGGATATGGCATTATCTATTCTGCCACATTTACTGACAACTTCTGCAAAAAAGAACAACGTACATAATGAAATCGTGATTTTGACAGCCACCAGTGGAGATACCGGTAAGGCTGCTCTGGCTGGTTTTGCTGATGTAAAAGGCACCAGAATCATTGTCTTTTATCCAAAGCATGGTGTAAGTCCTATTCAGGAGAAACAGATGGTTACTCAGAAGGGTGATAATACTTTTGTAGTAGGAATCACAGGTAACTTTGATGATGCACAGACAGGTGTAAAGAAGTTATTCGGAGATAAGGAGCTTGCACAGACAATGGATCAGGCAGGTTTCCAGTTCTCATCTGCCAATTCCATCAACATCGGTCGTCTGGTTCCACAGATCGTTTACTATGTATATGCATATGCACAGCTTCTGAAAGAGGGACAGATCAAGGAGAACGAAGTAATCAATGTTGTAGTACCTACAGGTAACTTTGGTAATATTCTTGCTGCTTATTTTGCAAAGAATATGGGTATTCCCATTGGCAAGCTGATCTGTGCATCCAATGAGAATAAGGTATTGTATGATTTCTTTGAAACAGGTGTATATGACAGAAACAGAGAATTTGTTCTGACAAGTTCTCCTTCTATGGATATTCTGATTTCAAGCAATCTGGAACGTCTTATTTACCTGACAGCAGGACGTGATGCGCAGAAGAATGCAGAACTGATGCAGGAACTGTCCAAGGATGGCAAGTATGAGATTACATCAGAAATGAAAGACAATATGAAAGACTTCTATGGCAATTATGCTTCAGAAGGGGAAACAGCACAGACAATCAAGAATCTGTATGAGAAGACAGGTTATGTAATTGATACACATACAGCAGTTGCAGCAACTGTTCTGCATAAATACCGCAAGGCAACAGGAGATGAGACGAAGGCAGTAGTTGCTTCTACTGCAAGTCCATTTAAGTTTACCAGAAGTGTTATGGATGCTATTGATAAGGCAAAATACGACAGCATGTCTGATTTTGAACTTGTAGATGAATTGTCCAGGATTGCAAATGTAACAGTGCCTAATGCGATTGAAGAGATTCGTACAGCGCCGGTTCTTCATGATACAGTATGTGATAAGGAAGATATGAAGGCAGTTGTTATGAAATTCCTGGGAATTTAATAACGATTTTTTATGAAGTGATTGTGCCTACGGCTCAAATATTGCGAGCTACGGAATGTGAGGGTAATATATGGATTTTGGTATCATTTTAAAGATGCTGATTATGGCATGCGGAGTATATATGATTTATTGGGCAGTACAGATGAAGACTACTCATCAGATTCCACAGATGCTTGTAGGTAAAGGATTCCCTACCGACAGAGCCAAAGATCCGGAAGGCTTCATGAAAGCTACATTTCCACTTACCATGGGAATGGGGATCATTCTTCTGGCTGTTGGATTGACAGGTGCATTGGAGGTATTTGGTGCGTATCCTATTGTAGATACCATTCTCACCCTGTTGATGCTGGCAGCGCTTGTATTTTATGGCATGTTTTTGCTGAAAGCACAGAAGAGATATCTGATCGGTTTAGACGATAACAACAAAAAAATTCATTAAAAGAGAAAGGATTCAAAAATATGACAGATAATGAAATTTTAAAACACATTGACCATACCCAGTTAAAGGCATTTGCCAAATGGGATGATATCGAGAAATTATGTGATGAAGCAGTAGAATATCAGACAGCTTCCGTATGCATTCCCCCTGCTTATATTAAGCGTGTACATGACAAGTATCAGGATAAAATCAACATTTGTACGGTAGTTGGTTTCCCTCTTGGCTACAGCGTAACATCTGCTAAGGTTGCAGAAGTTGAGCAGGCTCTGAAGGATGGCTGCAATGAGATTGATATGGTAGTGAATATCTCTGATGTAAAGAACGGAGATTATGACAAGGTAGAAGAGGAAATCAGAACTTTGAAAAAGGCATGTGGCAATCACATTCTTAAAGTCATCATCGAGACATGCTATCTGACAGAGGATGAGAAAATCGCTATGTGCAAGGCTGTAACAAATGCAGGCGCTGATTATATCAAGACTTCTACAGGATTTGGTACAGGTGGCGCTACGATTGAAGATATCAGACTGTTCAAAGAGCACATCGGACCGAATGTGAAGATGAAGGCTGCAGGCGGCGTGAAGTCCAAGGATGATTTGATTATGTTCTTAGAAGCCGGATGCGACAGAATCGGAACTTCTTCCGCTGTAGGACTTTTAAAGGGTGAGCAGGCTAAAGGTTATTAATTGAGACAAAGAAGGCATAAAGATGAGTATTTATAAGACAAGGATTGAGCAGATGAAGGAACTGCTGGTTAAAGAAGGAATTGATTTCTATCTTGTTCCTACAGCAGATTTTCATAATTCAGAGTATGTAAATGAGTATTTTAAAGTCAGGAAGTTCTTATCAGGGTTTACCGGTTCTAATGGAACTCTGGTAATCAGCCGGAAAGAGACAGGTCTTTGGACAGACGGAAGATATTTCGTACAGGCTGAGAAAGAGCTGGCAGGTTCAGGTATTGTTCTGTACCGTATGGCAGAAGAAGGCGTTCCTACCATTGAAGAATACCTTGACCAGAATGTAGCAGAAGGTCAGACAATCGGCTTTGATGGACGAGTTGTAGATGCAGCTTTTGGTAAGAAGCTGGAGACTATGCTGGCTGACAGACATGTTAAGTTCGCTTATGAGAAAGACATTGCAGATACATTATGGACAGACAGACCGGCAATGCCTGCAACCAAGGTATGGGCAGTACCTGAGAATATTACAGGTAAGACTGCACAGGAGAAGCTATTACAGGTTCGTGCCGAAATGAAGAAGGAGAAGGTAGCGCATCTTCTTATTTCCAAACTGGATGATATCATGTGGCTTTACAATATTCGTGCCAATGATGTGGATTGCAATCCTGTAGCATTATCCTATACTTTCATTTCTGAGAATGAGGCAGTACTTTTCATTCAGAAAGAAGCATTAACAGACGAAGTAATCCAGTATTTTAATAAATATGGCATTGTTTGCAAGGATTATACAGAGATTGTATCTTATATCAAGGAAGTAAAGCTTGCAGGTAAAGTAGGAATCTCTTTCCATGAAGTAAACTACCTGTTCTATAAAGTGTTAGGACAGCGTGGAGAACTCAAAGATATGGAGAATCCGACCGCTCTGTACAAGGCTGTAAAGAACTCTGTGGAGCTTGAGAATTTGAGAAAGTATTATCTCTTGGACAGCGTGAAGCTGACAAAGTTCCTGTTCTGGATGAAGCAGAATGCCGGCAAGATTCCTATGGATGAGTATAGTGTTGCAATGAAGCTTGACAGCATGAGGGCAGAAATAGACGGATTCTTTGAATTGTCTTTCCCTACCATCAGTGCATACAAGGAAAATGCAGCAATGATGCATTATAGCGCAACTGAGACTGACAAGAAGAATATCGAGCCGGAAGGCCTGTATCTGGTAGACTCTGGTGGACAGTATGTTGGCGGCACCACAGATGTAACCAGAACGATAGCATTAGGACCTGTAACTGATACCATGAAGAAGCATTTCTCCAAGACAGCATGTGGTATGCTTCGTCTGGCTGACACGAAATTCTTATATGGCTGTACAGGCAAGAATGTGGATATTATGGCCCGTGAGCCATTGTGGGAGTGCTACATTGATTATAAATGCGGAACAGGTCATGGAATCGGCTACATTTTAAATGTACATGAAGGACCACAGAATATCAGATGGCGCTTCAATCCAGGTGTGAAAGAAGCTGTTCTGGAAGAGGGTATGATCGTATCTGATGAACCTGGTGTATATATCGAAGGCAGCCATGGTATCAGAATCGAGAACATTCTTGAAATTGTAAAAGAAGAAAAGAATGGTGATGGTCAGTTTATGGCATTCAGACATCTGACCTATGTACCAATTGATCTGGATGTAATTGATACACAGTATATGGAGCCATCTGATGTGCGTAAATTAAATGCATATCATGCAGAGGTATACAAGAGATTGTCTCCTTATTTCGAGGGAGAAGAACTTGAAATGCTCAAGAAGGCTACAAGAGCTGTATAAAAAGTCACGGCGATGAAGTTCGCCTGATATAGATTAATTCAAGAAAACACAAACATTTCATACGAAGCCACACTCTCGTTCCGTTGCTCATGCAGCGGACGCGTAAGGCTGCAGGCGCTTGACAGCACCTGCGACCTAAGCGCCGGCTTTCGCAAAGGGGCTTTTTAACGAAATGTTTGTGTTTTCTTGCGTTTTACAATGGGGAGGCGAACTTCGTCGCCTGTGTGATGCGGATATATCTTAAAGAAACCTTAATAATTTTACATCTTTAATATTCATAAATTTTTCGGTACACTAACAATAGATTAGAAAGAGCGCGCGAATTTGATCAAATGCTGGAAAGGCAATGGGGGATGAATAATGTACAACATACTGGTATGTGATGATGAGAAGGATATTGTGTCAGCTTTGAGGATATATCTGACAGCAGAGGGTTATCGGGTATATGAGGCTGGGAATGGGCGTGAGGCGCTGGAATATCTGGCGAAAGAGGATATTCATCTGGTGCTGATGGATATTATGATGCCAGAGATGGATGGAATCACGGCAATGGTTAAGATACGTGAGCAGAGTAATGTTCCTGTTATTCTGCTGACTGCCAAGAGTGAAGATACAGACAAGATCCTGGGGCTGAATATCGGAGCGGATGATTATGTAACGAAGCCTTTTAACCCGGTGGAGCTGCAGGCAAGGGTGAAATCACAGCTGAGACGGTATATGCAGCTTGGAGGTGGCAGTGTCAGAAAGGAAGTGCTGACTATGGGAGGCATCGAACTGGATGACCGCACCAAGGAGGTAACACTGGATGGCGATAAGGTGGCTCTGACCAGAACGGAGTATGACATTCTGAAGCTGCTGATGGAGAATCCCGGTAAAGTCTTTTCACCAACGCAGATCTATACACAGGTATGGAAGGACAATCCATATGGCGCTGAGAATACAGTTGCCGTACATATCAGGCATCTGCGTGAAAAGATAGAGTACAACCCGGCAGAGCCCCGATACCTGAAAGCAGTGTGGGGACGCGGCTACAAGATGGGCGACTAATCAGAGCCATGCGAATGTGGTGCTGATTAGTCTTCGATGATAGGTTATCAAACAATAGGATGGTGTGGAAAATTTATGAATAAGATAAAAGGTTCTTTCATTGTAAAAATGATCGCATGGGTGGTCCTGGTAGTCAGTACATGTATGTTTCTGTTCAGTGTCGTTGGGATATTCTGGATGGAAAGCAATGGCTTTTTCAGTGAAAAATATGATGATATCCGCAAGAATATGCATGAGGATGTAAGCGGGCAATACTCTGCAATTGTTATGATGAACTACCAAAACGGAGAAAGTGATAAAACAAAGGAATATTTTGCTGATAAAAGTTTCAGATACGGAATTATAGAGGATAAGAACTGGGATGATAAGAAGCTGAACAGTGCCCATATATATCTGGAGCGCAATTTTACAAAGACAGTAAATGCGGATGATCTGTACAAATCACAGTGGACTTTGGGTGATGATACGTATATTGAACTGGTAGATAATGGTTTGCTTGGCAGCTACCAGTATTATATGAATAGAAATGGTAAGACTTATTATGCAGACAGAATCTGTTATGATACTAAGGGCGGTATTTTCTATTATCGTGCAGATGGCAGATATTATCCGGTGGATGTAGTCAGTATCTATGTGTCTGCCACTTTGCCAGATGGTTCTACAGAGGATTTTGTATTGGATTTTACTTATGATACGGATTCCGGTAAATACATAAGTAATGCTAAGGAAATGTATGAAGATGTATATTATGCTTCTAATACAATTTCAGACTATGAAACAGCAGTAATATATGAAGAAATTGATACATCAGTGGAAGCTTCTGCATTACAGGCAGAATCTGAGACGACGTATGAAGCCGGATACTCAGATGATGATGGGACGCAGTGGCTCAGGATACAGTATGATGATGCAGCATGGAGCATTCTCAATGGGAATGAGAAGCTGACTTTTGATCAGCTGGATAATACAGGACTTTCTTATGATAAATGGCAATCCGTACAATTCAGTGACGTCAGAGAACTGCAGGGCTCCGAGCTTGCGTTGATTGATTCAGGCAAAATATCCAAGAGTCTGTTTGTGAAGGATGTGGAGACGTATCTTGACAGTAATTATACCTTACATGTTTATGAGAAGGAGACTGCATACTGGGTGGTATCCTATGTAGATGAAGAGGTATTAACGCAGGAGAAGCTGGCATTTGAAGAGAGCATAGCGGGAAAGGATTTTACAGGTAAATTATTTACGATTCTGACAGACCGGGAAGCTGATAAATATGTGCTGTATGACGTCTTGTTGGAAATGACATATGCCCAAAAAGACAGGATATTTACACAGATGATCTGCATGTTTGTGTTGGCATTGAGCAGCTTCGTTTTCCTGATGTGTGGAGCAGGGCATAGACGCAATCGGGAAGAGATTGTCCTTACTTTTGCAGATAAAGTACCCTTGGACATTGTATTTGCAGGCATGGCAGTAGTGATTACCTGCGCACTTGGAATGATGAGTGTATTTGCAAGGTCATTATCCGTGGTTCCAGCGGTATATCTGTCAGTATTTGCAGGAATTATTACATTTTGTGTGTTCATAGGATTTTTACTGAGCTTTGCAGTGCGTATCAAGAATGGAAAATGGTGGAAAAATACCATTCTGTATCGGGTATTCTCACTGATTCGCAGATTGGCTGGCAGTATGCTGCACCACATTGGTCTATGGGCTAAGGTGATTCTTATTTTTGGCGGCTGGACACTGATTGAGCTGTTCTTTATGATCGGCTTTGATGATTATGATGCTGCGATTGGGTTATTTATTTTGGGTAAAATGGTGGAAGCAGCAGTACTGCTGGTAGTTACAATGCAGCTCTATCAATTACAGGTTGGCAGTAGAAAGCTTGCGCAGGGTGACTTCTCACAGAAAATCAATACAGGCAGAATGTTCTGGGAATTTAAGAAGCATGGAGAGAATCTGAATAGTATCGGAGAGGGAATGACCAGAGCTGTAAATGAGAAAATGAAGAGCGAGAGGTTCAAGACAGAGCTTATCACGAATGTATCACATGATATTAAGACACCATTAACATCAATCATTAATTACGTGGCTCTGCTGGAAAAGACAGAAATACAGGATGAGACGCAGAGAGAATACCTGGATGTACTCAAAAGGCAGTCAGCACGATTAAAGAAGCTGATTGAGGACCTCATCGAAGCCTCCAAGGCTTCTACAGGTAATCTGCCTGTTAATGAAGAAGACTTGGAGGCAGATGTATTCCTGACGCAGATAGCAGGGGAATTTGAGGAAAAGCTGGCTGCAAGCGGGCTGGAGCTGATCCTGAATAAACCGGAAGGAACAGTTCATGTCAGTGCGGATGGCAGACATTTATGGAGAGTTGTGGATAACTTAATGAATAATATCTGTAAATATGCACTGCCTAATTCCCGTGTATATGTGAATCTGGAAGAAACAAAAGATGAAGTTACAATGACTTTCAGAAATATTTCCAGGTATCCGCTTAATATCACCAGTGACGAACTGATGGAGCGTTTTGTGAGGGGCGACAGCTCCAGAAATACCGAAGGCAATGGTCTTGGATTGTCGATTGCAGGCAGCTTGATGGAGCTGATGAAAGGCAAACTGAAGCTATATGTAGATGGTGATTTATTTAAGGTCGTATTGGAGTTCCCTAAAATAGAAGAGTAAATAATAGAGAAACAGGAGAGGTGCTTATACATTCTCTTCTGTTTTTGTGCTATTTTATTATATAATACGTAAATCATTTCGTTCATTGTATTTCTATTCTTCACATGGTAAAATATTTGACAGGTGTTTGCAAATGGAATATTTCAAGGAGGAAAGCATAGTGGATATTTCAATTATAGGTGGTTCAGATGGACCTACTTCTATTTTTCTGGCGGGGAAGGTTGGCTTTTCCTGGATCAATATATTCGGACTGATCATTGTTGCGTTATTGCTGATACCTAATATCATATATGCATTCAAGTTTCGCGGTGTGGAGAATCAATGCAGAAGCAGTGCAATGAATAAGCTGGAGCAGATTGGCAGATATGGCTGTATGTTCCTGATGATATTTAATATCGGCATATTGGAGTTCAGCTTTTCATCTATAGGAATGTTTGTATTTTATACAGTGGGAAATGTTGTGCTATTGATAGTATACTGGATTATCTGGATGCTTTTTTTTCAGAAGCAGGATAACTGGAAACGCATGGCGTTAGCAATAATTCCTACAGTTTTATTTCTGATATCGGGAATAGCATTACGACATATCTTGCTTATCATTATGGCAGTGATATTTGGAATAGGACATATTTATGTGACCAAAGCCAATATGACTACAGAAGAACAGGTGGGTTAGGAGATGCAGATGAAGAAGACAATGACAATATTATTTTCAATCTTCGCAGCAGTAGGGATTGCGATGATTGTAGGAAGCTTTATTTTATTACATGCGATGAATCAGTTTGAAGAGAATGCATATGAAGTACCGGGAGTTATCACAGATATTAAGGAGCATTACGATTCTGATGATAAGGTCAGCCATGATGTGTATGTGAAGTTCTGGTATGATGGTGAGAAGTATGAAGGCAGAAGAATCAGCAGTTACAGCTCTGATATGTATGTTGGTGAAGAAATCACATTACTCTACAACCCTGCTTATCCAACCAGACTGGATGTAAAAGGAGCAAAGTACTGGCTGTTTGGAATTTTATGCGGGTTGGGAGTTATTTTCCTGCTTGTAGGCAGTGTTTACCCGGTGATTATGATTATAAAGAGCATTAAAAAGAAAAACCTGCTTCGCAATGGAATGGCATTGAGTGCAACTGTTGAAGAAATCAGATGGGATACCTCTCTGACAGTGATGGGCAGGCATCCTTATGTGATTATCTGTTCTTATCATAATCCGGGTAAAGATGTCACATATCGCTTTAAGAGTGAGGGGATATGGACGAACCCGGAAGAAGTCTATCCGGTGGGAAGTTCCATTGAGGTCATGGTAGATGTGAATAATTATAAGAACTATTATGTGAAAGCCCAGGAAAAGATATCTGAGAAAATTGTGGATTATACTTGATAAAATAAATGTCTCAAATAGCATGACAGCCGTTTGAGACATTTTTTCAGTGAAAGGATAAGTTTCTGTATTTGCGTCGATATTCTGCCGGTGTCATTTCCATGATACTTTTAAATTGACGATAGAAATGCACTTCGCTGGAATAACCGCAATATTCTGCAATTTGTTCTAATTTCAAGTCAGAAGTTTCTAATAAATCTTTAGCATAATCAATGCGCATTTGTATGTAATCTTTTTGAAAAGGAATCCCAAAATATTGTGAATATATATGCTGGAAGTGCGATTTACTGACACCGAGGTTCCTGCCACAGTCATCAGCGGTAAGAGGATGTGCAATCGTACTTTGCATGGTAATTCTGATATTCTGCAGCTTAGAGGAATATGGATTATAGGAATTAGTATTATTGCTCTGCTGATAAGAAATCAGAAGATGATTTAGCAAAATATGCATTAGATAATCTATATTTTCCTGTCTGATACTGGCATTGGAATAGAACTTTTCCCATAATAGCTGTCGGATATAAAAGGTAAAGATATCTATGTTCTTGACAGAAAAAAATGTATTCAATGGTAGTTCTCTAAAAGGCAGACTACTATCTCCTGATATGTCAAAATGAAGCCAGTCATCTATATATTCACCATCCGGATTTTGGTAGAAGTATGGGACATTGGGGGCAAATATAATAGCGGTACCGGGTTGTACCTTATATGAAACATTGAATACAGTGAAGTTACTAGGCGTCTTGATAATTAAAAGCATGTAATCACTGCTGCCTTCAGGTCTGGAAGTAATGAAAGTACTGGGATGTCTTGTTGTACACCCACCTCTGTTTATTTGGAACACATGGATTCTCCTTTCTTGGAACAATATTATTATAACAGAAAATGTTAGTTTTTGCACTCGAAAAGATATTATGCTGTTTTTGACAATCATATATAATAAAATCACAAAAAAGAGAAAGAAGGTGTGAGAAATTAACAATGTAGATTTAACAAATGCACAACAATATATACAAATAACTGACAGAGTAAAAGAAAAGATAGGGTATATGTGTTCGCTAAATATGAATAAAATACCTTATACATTAACGGAAAATGATAGTTATAACAATCTGGATTATGTGGATCAGAATCCTGATTTGGGAATCAACTGGTGGACCAATGGATTCTTCGCAGGAATTTTATGGCAGATGTATCATGCAACCGGAGAAGTATGTTATCTTGACTGGGCGAGAGAACAGGAGAGCAAACTGGATCAGTGTTTTGATTTATTTGAAGGAATACATCATGATGCAGGATTTATGTGGCTGGCAAGTGCAGCAGCGGATTATATGCTGACTACAGATCACAGAGCAAAGGTAAGAGCACTACATGCTGCGACAATTCTTGCCGGAAGGTTCAATCCCAATGGAAATTTTATCCGTGCGTGGAATGGTCCGAATGGAGAAGACAGGAATAGCGTTATTATTGACAGTTTAATGAACATGTCACTTTTACACTGGGCATATGAAGAAACGAAAGACGCACGTTTCCAAGCGATTGCAATAATGCATACAGATACCGTTGCAAAATATTTTGTAAGAGAAGATGGATCTGTAAGACATATTGTAAGATTCAATTCAGATACCGGAGAGGTTATGGATGAACCGGGAGGTCAGGGTTATGGACCTGGTTCGGCGTGGTCACGGGGGCAGTCATGGGCAGTATATGGATTTGCTAATGCATATAAGCACACGCAAAAAGTGGAATATCTGGATAAAGCCAAAAAGGTCGCAGATTATTTTGTAGGCAATTTAAGAGAAGCAGATATGGTACCTGTAGATTTTTGTCAGCCCAGAGAAGACTATTATGAAGATAACAGTGCAGCATGTATTGCAGCAAATGGTTTCTTGCAGCTGTCAGAACTGGTTGACAAGGAAAAAAGTGTACATTATAAGAATATCGCAGTCAGGCTAATGGAAAGAGTATTGAAATACGGCTGTTGTCTGGATGAGAGCAAAGAAGCAACAGTAATGCACTGTGCAGTATCTTATCATGAAAGGGAAAAAGGACCTCATACACTGATTTATGCAGATTACTTTTTCCTGGAAGCAATATTGGCATTAGGGCATAAAGCCTTATGTATATGGTAACGAAACGTATATGAGAAGGGATGGGGTTTTTAAGATGAAGAAGAAAATGTTAGGATTTTTGTTGTCAACAACAATGATTGCCAGCTCATTACTGACTGGTTGTGGCAGTACAGGAGACACGCAGACAACAGCAAATGAGCAGCAGACAAGTGCAGAGAGTAAAGAGTCAAAAGCGGAACAGACAGCAGATGCGAAACAGGATCAGGACACAGGAGAAAAAGTACATCTGAAATGGGCAGCTTGGGACATCAGTCTTATTACATATTGGAATGACCTGGCGAATGCATATATGGAGAAGAATCCTAATGTAGAGATTGAGATTGTAGATTTTGGCTCCAATGATTATTCTAATGTACTTGCAACAGAGCTTTCAGGAAGCGGAACAGATTTTGACGTTGTTTCCATCAAAGATACACCAAGTTATGCAACATTAGTAGAAAAAGGCGTATTGGTACCTTTGGATGATTACATTAATGCTTCAGGTGTTGATCTTGCAAAATATAATGGAGTAACAGATCAGGTAACAGTGGATGGAAGCCTGTATGAACTGCCATTCAGAAGTGATGTATGGCTTGTATTCTATAATAAAGATATCTTTGATGCAGCTGGTATTGATTATCCAACTAATAATATGACAGTGGAAGAATACGACAAGCTGGCAAGATCTCTTGCAGATGATACCTTTGGTTCAGAAATCTATGGCTGCCATTATCATACATGGAGTTCCACAATTCAGTTATTTGGAATCCTTGATGGAAAACACAGTGTACTTGATAAGAATTATGATTTTATGATTCCATATTACAACATGGTACTTGCAGAAGAAGACGATGGAATCTGTATGAAATACTCAGACCTGAAAACAGAAGGATTACATTATTCTGCAGCATTCTCTAACGGTAATGTCGCAATGATTAATATGGGAAGCTGGTTTGTAACAACGCTGATTAACAATCTGGCAAGTGGTGAGTATGATTCTTCCTTATGTGGTAACTGGGGAATTGCATCTTATCCTCATCCGGATGGTGTGGCACAGGGAACAACCTTAGGTGCTATTACAGGTCTTGGTATGGTATCAGAATCTAAGAACAAGGACGCTGCATGGGATTTCATCCAGTGGGTAAGCGGTGAAGAAGGTGCAGCAATCCTGGCGGCAAGTGGTAATTTCCCTGCAATTTCCAATGATGACGTGGTTGCATCAATTGCTTCTATGGATGGTTTCCCTCAGGATCAGGCAAGCAAAGATGCTCTCAAGACAACAGCAGTATATCTTGAAGCACCTTATGGCAAGGATTTGGCAGCAGTAAATCCTATTCTTGGAACATATCATGAAATGATCATGCAGCGTGAATGCAGTGTAGAAGATGGAATTAAGATGATGAATGAAGAAGCAGCCAAGATTGAGTAGCTGATGTACAGGATGATCGGAGTTACTCCGGTCATCCTGTTTCTGAACAGATTGCGAGGACAGCAGGATTTTTAATGATAAGGAGTGTGGAGACCGGATGAAAAGTAAGACCAAAGTTGAACTGTCAGAGGCTGCTAAGAAGAGAAACAGAAGGAAGAATTTGACGGCATATTTGTTTATTGCACCTAATTTTATAGGTTTTGTAGTATTTACCATGATTCCTATCTTGGTTGCATTTGCCATGGCATTTTGTAAATGGGATGGAAATAACGCACCGGAATTTATTGGATTTTCCAATTTTGTGAATTTATTTCAGGATACATTTTTCCTGAATTCTTTATTAAATACCTTTATTTACAGTGTGGGAACTGTTCCCGTTACAATGATTGTATCATTGGGCTTAGCCGTTTTATTAAATCAGAAAATAAGAGGACGAGGTATATTCAGGGCTATCTCCTGTTTTCCGTATGTAAGCTCTATTATTGCAGTTACAACGGTATGGAGAATGCTGTTCCATCCTGCCAAGGGTCCTATTAATAATATTTTATACAATGCATTCCATGTACCAAAGGATAATCTGCCACAGTGGTTTACAGGACATTTGATTATTCTATCCTATATTTTATTCTCGTTGTGGAAGTCTATGGGCTATTATATGGTCATCTATCTTGCAGGATTACAGGGCATATCCCCTGAGTTATATGAGGCCAGCGAACTGGATGGGGCCAATACATGGCAGAAATTCAAATACATTACGTGGCCGCAGCTTCGTCCTACTACATTCTTTGTTGTTATTATCATGACCATAGGCTGCTTCAAGATATATGATACAGCAGTATTGTTGGCGGGAGGCTCGAACATGTCAACTTCCGCAATGGTTCTGGTATCCTTTATTTATCAGGAAGCCTTTACCAAATGGAATATGGGATATGCAAGTGCAGCAGCTATTATTCTGTTCCTTATTGTTTTGGCAGTTACTTTGTTCCAGTTCAAGAATGAATCAAAGTATGCAAATGACTAGGGGAGGGTGCTTATGAAATCAAAATCAAAAAACAGAATGATTGGAAAAATCATTATTTATATTCTTTTGGCATTATTGGTCATTATTACGATTCTGCCATTTGTCTGGATGCTGTCAGCATCTATTAAGTCAGACAGAGAGGTGTTCCAGATGAATCCTTTTGTGTTGATTCCTGAGAATCCACATTGGGATAATTATTTAAAAATCTGGACCAAGATTCCATTTGCTACATTTATTAAAAATACAGTTGTTTTGACAATTGTTGTAACGCTGTTGCAGCTTTTTACAAGTTCTTTTGCAGCATACGCGTTTGCAAAGCTGGAGTTTAAGGGTAAAAAACAGTTATTCCTCGCATATATATCTACAATTGCGATGCCTTGGCAGGTATATATGGTACCGCAGTTCCTGATGATGAGAAAAATGGGACTGAACGATACTTTACTGGCTATGGTTGTACTACAGGCTTTTTCTGCATTTGGTGTATTCCTGATGAGACAGTTCTATATGGGGATTCCGGATTCATTATGTGAGGCAGCCCGCATTGACGGTATGAGCGAATTTAAGATTTATACCAATATCATGCTGCCTCTGTCCAAGCCGGCACTGGCAACATTGACAATATTCACATTTGTTGCGACATGGAATGATTATCTTGGACCAACCATTTATCTGAAAACAGAGGCTAAGAAGACAATTCAGATAGGATTACAGAGATTTATTGGACAGTATTCCAGTGAGTATGGACTGATTATGGCTGGTTCTGTTATTTCACTGATTCCGGTACTGATTGTATTCCTGGCTTTGCAGAAATACTTTGTAGAAGGAATTGCAACATCTGGTGTTAAGGGGTAATGATATATGAACTATAAGATTGATCATGCAGTTGCAACGTTGGTAAAAGAGTTAGAACCGGAAGAAACAGCTCATGTGCTGAAAACAGCGGATGATGTTGTGAAGCATCAATTCCTGTTTGATATGGAATGGGACATGGAGAGGACATATGAGCCAGTCTGTTTTGGCGATAAGATTGACTGGGGATATAATCCAGGAGATGATTCTGAGTTTACCTGGCAGTTTAACAGGCATCGTTTCCTGATCTGTCTTGGACAGGCATATCAGATTACGGGCGAGGAAGCGTATGTTGCCTGTGCACTGGACCTGATGGAGCAATTCATGGATTCCGAGAATGAAATCGAAAGAAAAAGGCAGACTACGTGGAGAATTCTGGAAGTAGGAATCAGGGCTGCTAACTGGATTAAGGCAATCGCTCTTATACAGGAAAGCCCGTTGGTGACTCAAGATAAGTTATCACGAATTTATGATTTTCTGGATCGTCATGCGAGGTTAATAGAAGATGAGCATTATCCATATTGCTATGCCGGTAACTGGGGAATGCTGGAAAATCATGGTTTATACCTGCTTGGAGCACTCATGGAGAACGAGAACTCAGCACATTACAGGCAGCAGGCATTATCAGTTATTGAAACAGGATTAAATATGCAGATACTTCCTGATGGAATGCAGCTTGAACAATCGCCCATGTATCACCATGAAGTGCTGGTGTGTATGCTGGAGGTAGTATTTTTTGCAAGATTATGTGGAGATATTGTACCGGAAACAATTCTTGAACAGATACATAGGATGATGAGGGCGGCTATTTCTTTGCAAAAACCCAATGGGCATCAGCTTACCATGGGAGACAGTGATGACATGAATCCACAGGGCATTTATGCACTGGCAGCGTATCTGTTTAATGATCCTGTGTATAAATGGGCGGCTTTGGACGCTCCTGGCTTCGATAATTTATGGCTATGGGGAAGTGATGGTTATAACAGATATAAACAGATACCCTCTCAGAAACCGGAGTGGACAACTGTTCAGCTATATGACAGTGGACATACTATTCTGAGGTCTTCATGGAATGAAGATGCAGATATGCTGCATTTTGATGGGGGATTACTGGGAACCAGCCATGGGCATTCAGATACACTTCATGTCGATCTGATTCTGGATGGAAGAGATGTGTTGATTGATCCGGGCAGATATACCTATGTTACAAAGCCTGAAAGATTTGCTTTTAAAGGGACAGCGGCGCATAATACAATTATGGTTGATGGTAAAGATTTTGATGAATGGAATCATTCATGGATATCCAAAACTGTGTCAGCACAGAGCAGACAGTTACTTGTACAGAAGCAGGATTGCAATTTTGTCAGTGCAGGTCATACAGGCTATATGACGTTGGATAATCCCGTGTGGTTGAATCGTAAGGTCATACAGGTCAGTGATGATATTTATATATTGGCAGATGAATGTTATACAAGTGGTGAACATGCTTATACGCAGTTTTTCCATTATGATTATCAAGGGCAACTATCACTTCATGAACATCGGGCAAGATTTATAACAGGAAATACAGTGGCTGATTTCTATTTTGATGAAAAGGGAGAGAGCAGAATAACAGATACCAAACAGTCTCTTCATTATAATCAGCAGATGGATAATAAGTCTATAGAGTGTCATTACCATGCGAAAGGCTTTTATTCTATGAACACAGTCATAATTAAGAATCCTCAGGACAATGATCAGGTAGTTACAATGCCGGTGAAGTCTTTTATTAATCAGGAGGTACAGGAAGCTGATATTGCGGATGGATTGCGAATCGTACATGGTGAAAAGGCATATTCTGTGATAATAGGGCATACAGAAATGAAAGCACCTGTTACTTTATATCAGATAGGAGATTATATGGGGTGTGGAAATATCATTGTATTTGACGAGCGTAAAGGTAATTATGAAGGTGTTGTATTGAATTATTAAGCAAGAGGTAGGGCTATGGTTAGAACATTTGAAACACATAAAATCAGAAAGTATCAGGAACTGACAGGAACAGGCTGGACTTTTACTCCCTTTGATGGAGATAAAAAGGGACAAATCTATGCGGTAGTGACTCCAAGTTGTTGGGAAAGCTATCCTGAATTTACGGGGTATCGAGGTGCTGCTGATTATAGCATACGGGTTCAGGCAAAAGGAAATCTGAGACTGGTCTGTGAGGGAGTAAGCCATACCGCACATGTGTACTGGGATGATGACAGGATTGTAGAGCATTACAATGCATATACACCTTTTGAAGTGGTAATTCGTGATGTCGATAATGGAGAGCATACTCTTAGAATCAATGCAGATAATCGTTTCAGTAAAGACAGTGCGCTGCATATTCCCAATGATTACATGACTTATGGAGGAATTAACAGACCAATTGTTCTGGAGCAGATCCCTGACTGCTATATCAGGTGGGTGCATGTTTCTACAAGCCATACAGAGAATGGTTGGAAGATTCAATTAGAAGTTCAGATTGAGAATATCAGCAATCATGACCAACAGACAGACATACGAGCAGAATTTGCCGAAAAAGACTACATATGGGAAAAGATAACTATTCCTGCAAATAAAAAAAGTACATTGACACAAAACGTATTATGTGGAGCTGTGGAAGAATGGATGCCAGAGCATCCAAAGTTGTATGAAATTAATACAGTGCTTTATCAGAATGGGGAAGCAGTGGATGATCTGATTGATAGATTCGGTTTCAGAGAGGTAACATTGCAGAATAAAAGAATTTGTATAAATGGAAAATCTGTCCGTATCAAAGGCTTTTGCAGACATGAGGATCATCCACAGTTTGGTTGTGCACTCCCATTGGAAGCAATGGCATATGATTTGGATTTGATACAAGATTTGGGGGCGAATTCCGTCAGAACATCACATTATCCAAATGATGAGAGATTCCTTGATTTGTGTGATGAGAGGGGCATTCTGGTATGGGAAGAGAATCATGCCAGAGGTTTAAGCCTTGAAGACATGCAGAATCCTAACTTTGAACCACAGGCGGAGAATGTAATCAGAGAAATGATTATGGCACATTATAATCATCCAAGTATTTATATATGGGGAATCCTGAACGAATGTGCGAGTGAGACAGAATATGGAAAAGAATGCTATGAGAAGCAATTTGATCTGATTCGAAGTATGGACCAGACCAGACCATGTTCCTTTGCAAGCTGTAAATTCAAGACAGATATCTGCTTTGGACTGCCAGATGTGGTATCTTATAACATCTATCCGCATTGGTATCATGATACGCCAATCAAAGAATATCTCGAAGATTTGTACCAGTGGGTTCAGGATGAAACGGAAGGTAAAGGAAAACCATTCCTGATTACAGAGATTGGAGCAGGAGGAATCTATGGCTATCGTACACCGTATGAAGTCAAGTGGACAGAGGAATATCAGGCGAAGACAGTCAGGGAACAGATAAGTACCGTTCTTGAAAATCAAAATTGCTGCGGTGTATATATCTGGCAGTTCTGCGATGTAAGAGTCAGTGAAGAATGGTTTCATATCAGACCAAGATGTATGAACAATAAAGGGATTGTAGATGAATACAGGAGACGTAAGCTCAGTTATCAGGCAGTAAAAGATGTTTATACACAGTATGGAAATTATGCCTAAATAATTTTGTATAAAAATACAAAAAATCAAATACTTTATTGACATAACGTGAGAAAGTGATATACTTCTTATTAAGTTTTACAGACAAACCGATGAGGAAGAGAAGTAGGCATATGTAACTTTTGCAGAGAGCTGCGGTTGGTGGAATGCAGTAGAGGGATTATGGTGAATGGACTTTCGAGGCTGACCTGAACTACAGTAGGCGTCAGCGGGATGCGGACCCGTTATCAATCCGACATGTATGATAGTACATGAACAGAGTGGGCTTTTATAGCCAAGTTGAGTGGCAACGCGATAATAAGAATTATTACCGTCTCAAATAGTAGTAATACTGTTTGGGGCGGTTTTTAGTTTGTCTGGGAATAGTTACATATTAATTATTGTAACTATTCAGAACCAATGTCACTTAGTTAAGCTTATTGGTTCACTATGAGGTAAACCTCTAACAAAAATTTATAAATTATAGTTGACACATCAATCAAAATGTGCGGCCGCTCTCGTTACTGATATTTTTTAAGGTAACGAGAGCGGCCCTTGAATTAGAACTATATTTCATTCTAATTCAAGGAGGTTTACCTATGACATTTCCTGAAATTGTCAAAACTACACTTTGGGACATTATTGATGAGATGTCCCACTCACTTTCTTCTTTTGTAAAAAATCCAGATAAAGATTTTATACGCAAACGCAAACTTGATTTTAAGAAAATGATGCATCTGATCATTTCCATGGAAAGCGGAAGTTTAAATCATGAACTTCTCAAATTTTTTGAGTATGATTCCTCAGTTCCTACGAACTCTGCTTTTTATCAACAACGTTCCAAACTTTCCGTTTCTGCATTCCGTCACCTTCTCAAGGAATTTAACCTTAAATTCCCCTTAGAAAAATTTCGCGGAAAATACTATCTGATTGCGTGTGATGGGTCTGAATTTAACATTGCCAGAAATCCTGACGATCCAGACACCTTCCACGAGCCTAATGGCAAATCTGTATCCGGTTTTAATATGGTTCATACCATCTCTTTATATGAGCTATGTTCTAAGCGGTATCTTGATTTAGAAGTTCAGCCTGGGCGCCTTAAAAATGAGTTTCAGGCTATCTGCAATCTTATGGATCGGTATGCCTATGGGGGATCCCCCATTTTCATTGCTGACAGAGGATTTTCCAGTTACAACGTTTTTGCCCATGCAATCGAAAATAACGTTGATTTTTTGATTCGTGCCAAGGATTTGAATGTACAGCGTTTTCTTGGAGTCGAGACTCTTCCTGACAAACTGGATACAACCATAGAACTGATTCTGACCAGAACACAATCAAAAAAGAAACATAAACATCCCGAAAAAGAATCACAATACCGCTATATTTGTAAAAACATAGTTTTCGACTATCTTAATCCGGCTGATATTTCCGATGAATATCTGCTTAAACTAAGAATCGTCCGCGTTGAAGTGTCCGATGGTGTTTTTGAAAATATCATCACTACACTTTCCGAAGAAGACTTTACACCGGACGATATAAAATACTGTTACAATCTCCGCTGGGGCATTGAAACTTCTTTTCGCGACTTAAAGCATACCATTGGAGCCACTAATTTACACTCTAAAAAAACAGAGTATGTTGCATTTGAACTGTGGAGCAGGCTCATTTTGTACAATTTCTGTTCCATAATTATTTTACATGTTCCGGTAAAAAGTAGAAATCGCAAACATGAGTACCAAGTCAATTTTTCTCTCGCAATGAAAATCTGTTTTGATTTTCTAAGAGGAGTCGCACCATCAAATGCAGAAAGCCTGATAAGTAAGTATATCCTACCTATCAGGCCTAATAGGAACTATGCCCGCCAGCATAGAGTCCAAAAACCAGCAAGCTTCTCTTACCGTTTTGTATAACCTGGAGTAGCTGCCAAATCTAGTATACACTATTTTAGAGACAGACGAAAGTCTGTCTTAAAGTCATGCCTGATATTTATATGTTCTTTTTTAAACGAAGACTGTTTTATTCTTTTTTTGTTTACCACATCCTTTTCACGATAAAAGCACACAAATCCATTAATTTGTAATAAGCTTAACTAAGTGACATTGATTCAGAACCCCATGCGCAAAATCGCTGTTTCACAGCTTTACTTTTGCTTATGTGGTTACTTCGCCATATAAATTGTGTCAAATATGCTTATAAATAAGCATATACTGACTCGATTTGCATGGCTCTGAATAGTTACAACATATCATTAAACAGGAGAGGTAGAAGTTATGAGAAAGAAGTTAGCAGCAATCACATTAGCATCAATTACAGCAATGAGCATGATGACAGGATGTGGGTCACAGAAGACAGACGGTTATACAATCGGTATTTCACAGTTCGCAGAGCATGGTTCTCTGGACAACTGCAGGGAAGGTTTCCTTGCAGGCCTGGAAGAGGAAGGAATCAAGGAAGGCGAGAATCTGACAGTAATGTATGATAATGCACAGACAGATACAGGTACAGCAAGCACAATTGCAGATAAATATGTATCCAGTAAAGTAGATATGATTTGTGCCATTGCAACACCAAGTGCCATGAGCGCATATAATTCCTGTATGAATACAGACATTCCTGTTATCTATACAGCAGTATCTGACCCAGTCAGTGCAGGCCTGGCAAAAGAGGACGGTACATCAGTAGGCAATGTTACAGGAACAAGTGATGCACTTGCAGTATCCGAGCAGTTAGAGATGATTCGTCAGGTGTTACCGGATGCCACTAAGATTGGTATTCTGTATACAACAAGTGAAGCCAATTCAGTAAGTACAATTGAAGAATATAAGAAATATGCACCTGATTATGGATTTGAAATCGTGGAAAGTGGAATCAATGTGCAGGCTGATGTGGAAATGGCAGCAGTAAATCTTGCAGGTAAGGTTGACTGCATCAACAATCTGACAGATAATACAGTTGTAAATGCATTACAGACTGTAATCAATGCAGCAACTCAGGCTGGCATTCCGGTATTCGGTTCAGAAGTGGAACAGGTCAAGGCAGGCTGTGTAGCTTCCATGGGATTAGAATATTTTGAACTTGGCAAGCAGACAGGCAGGATGGCAGCGAAAGTATTGAAGGGTGAAGCAAAGGCATCTGATATGAACTATGAAGTAATCTCAGAGCCAAGCTTATATGTAAATACAGCAGCTGCACAGAAAATAGGTCTTGCTTTGCCTGATGGCTTTGCAGATGGAGCATATCAGTCATTTGATGAAATAATTGTAGAATAGTTACGAATAATTACGAATAAAAATACATTCGGGGGTAGCATTGTGACACTGGTTTTAAGCGTTTTAGAGCAGGGCATGATATATGCGGTCATGGCATTGGGAATTTATATTACATATAAGATATTGGATTTTCCAGATTTGACAGTAGACGGAAGCTTTCCATTAGGGGCAGCACTGACCTGTGCATTGATCACAGGCGGGTGCAATCCGTTCCTGACGATTCTGGTATCTTTTGTGGCAGGTGCCATAGTAGGCATTCTGACAGGATTAATCCATGTAAAGCTCAAAGTCAGAGATCTGTTGTCCGGTATTATCATGATGACAGCATTATATACGGTCAATCTGCAGATTGCAGGAAGAGCCAATCTTCCTATTTACAATTTTGATACGATATTTGACAATCGTGTCATAAATGCTATTTTCCCTGAATCCATGGGCAGATACCGTACAGTGATCATTATTTTAATTATTACTGTAATTACAAAGCTTTTATTAGACTGGTATATGAATACCAAGTCAGGATTCCTGCTTAGGGCTGTCGGGGATAATGACACGATTGTCACTTCTTTGGGAGTAGATAAAGGAATGGTTAAGATCATAGGGTTATCCATAGCCAATGGACTGGTTGCCATGGGTGGATGTATCTATGCACAACAGCAGAGATTCTTTGATATTTCCATGGGAACAGGTACTATGGTAATCGGTCTGGCAAGTGTTATTATCGGAACGAGTCTTCTGAAGAATCTGACTTTCCTGAAAGTAACAACGACAGTTGTGGTTGGCTCCATCATTTATAAGGCATGTGTTGCATTGGCACTCAGCCTTGGTTTCCCATCCAACTATCTCAAGATGATAACAGCAGTGCTGTTCTTAGTAATCCTTGTATTCAGCATGGATAGAAAGAAGAAGGTGAAGAATCGTGCTTGAATTAAAGAATATCAGTAAATATTATAATCCGGGTTCGGTCAATGAAATGTGCCTTTTTCAGGACTTTACCCTGACAATCAAGGATCATGAATTCGTATCTGTAGTAGGTTCTAATGGCTCTGGCAAGACCTCATTGCTTAATATTATCTGTGGAAGCATTGGTGTAGACAGTGGCAATATCATTGTGAATGGAACAGATATTACGGGTAAGAAGGATTTTTTAAGACAGCGTAAGATAGGCCGCGTTTACCAGGACCCGTCCAAGGGAACCTGTCCTTCCATGAACATTCTGGAGAATATGTCTCTGGCGGATAATAAGGGAAAAGGCTATGGACTTACCAAAGGTGTCAACAAAGCCAGAATCGAAGAATACAGGGAGAGCTTAAAACAGCTCAATCTGGGACTGGAAGATAAGCTTTATACCAAGGTTGGCTCCCTGTCCGGAGGACAGAGACAGGCATTGGCTTTATTAATGTCTACAATGACACCGATAGAATTCCTGATTCTTGATGAGCATACAGCAGCATTGGATCCTAAGACAGCAGAGATTATTATGGAGCTTACGGACAAAATTGTGCGTGAGAAGAAGGTTACGACAATTATGGTAACGCATAATCTCCGTTATGCAGTAGAATATGGTGATCGTATTCTGATGATGCATCAGGGTAATGCAGTACTGGATAAGGCAGGAGAAGAGAAAAAGGCAATCAATACGGAAGAAATTATGGGCATTTTTAACCGTATCAGTGTAGAATGCGGTAATTAGCAGCTTGAGGCAGGAGAGTGATTGAAAATGATCACATTAAATGACTATCTGTATTCCGGGGACACAGTTCTTCGGATTCTACAGAAATACATAGCGGATTTAAAAGTAGAAGCAGACAGAAATCGTAATGAAATCGACCGGGTTCATTGCGATTTTCTGTCGCAGATAGAGGGGATGCTGGAGCATAATGAATTTCTGACAGCCCAGTCTCAGAAGATTCGCGATTTCTATAAATATATGGCAAAAGAATATCCATATCTGTCTTTTACTTTCAAGGGAAGAATTAAATCCCTGATTCGGGCAGAGTCGAAGTTTAATGGATATATAGTGGAATATATTTATGATTATTATAAGGAACACCAGACATACCCGGAGCTGGAGGATTTAAAGGAACGTCTGGTATGCTTCCGGGATCTGATTGCGTACCGCATTGTGGTGTCGATTCCACGCTGCCATCTAAAGGAGGGGGCAGACCGTGAAACTGAGGAAATCAGGTATTTGTATGAGATTGCCAATGTTCTTCCCGGTTTCCTGGAAGAGAGAGGATTTGTACCGGAGCTTGCCAAGGGTGTGAAAGAGAGTACCTCTCCTTTACTTGATGATTCTGTGAGACCATATTACAGAGACTATATTACGGGAAAATCTTCTGATGGATACCGCTCATTGCATATTACTTTCTATGATAACAGCGCCGGATGCTATGTAGAGATGCAGATTCGTACGAAAGAGATGGATGATGAGGCAGAGATAGGCGCAGCCAATCATATCGCCTACGAGAAAAGACAGCAGAATGAGCGTGCCAGAAGAGATGAAATCCCGGAAGGCGAATGTATCTATTTTGACGAAGCATATGAAAGAGGAATGAAGCTACAGCAGCTGCAGCTGGCAGAACTGGATGTAAATATGTTTGCGGCAATCAATAACAGCCTGATTAACGATGGCTGTGGACTGTATCGTGGAAGATTGATTTTGCCTTACGAACATTTGTCAAGGTTTCAAAATGATCTTATTGATTAGAAATAAGTCAAGTGAAATTTGTGAAAAATATGCGTAAAATTTTATTTTCGTCAGTTTGCATGAAAATGATAAAACGCCTCATGTTAGGTTGATATTTTATGTAACAGGGGATATAATAAGGTTAATCTGGAATGTGCGATAACTCTTGTTATTTTGAACCTACATCACTTTAAACGGGATTCCTATTATTACCTGATTGATGTCAAGCCCCCATTTGGTCAGGGGAAGGCAGAGAGAAAGGTTGCGGTCGCCCACCTAGCAGTTAGCTAGGAGTCAAAATACAGGAGCCGGCATTTTGGGGACAACGAAAGAAAAAGCAGCCTTTACGGGCTGCTTTTTTTGCTGGAAGAAAGGCTTGTACATATTTATTTGCTAATAGGGGAGTGCTGAAATGACAAAGCGTTTTTATAGTAGATTATTTGTCGTTTTACTTTGGATCACACTGTCTTTGGGAATCTACCAGTGCAGTGTAGAGAATACAGAACAGCAGCCACAGCAGGATACGGAAGAACAAGGACAGCCAGTATCGCCCGTGATGGATGATAAAATCAGAGTCCTTATTAAGACAGGGGGCTATGAGAATATATACCACGATAAGATAGTGGTGAAAGGTCAAAGAGGGCTGTACATAGAGACCAAACAGAACCTTCAGGAGCTTTCTCCAGACGAGGAATTTACAATCACATCAAATGAATGGAAGCAGGGTTCTGTCACAATCTATCCTAAGGCAGATGGCAGAATTGAACTCCCGAATGTGGGGCGAAATGAGGCAGTTAGCTATAGAGGCAGTATGACCTGTTATGGTACTCCACAGGGACTGGTGCTTGTGAATGAATTACCGGTTGAAGAATACCTATATGGTGTGGTTCCAAGTGAAATGCCTTCTTCTTACCCGTTAGAAGCATTGAAGGCTCAGACAGTCAGTGCCAGAACCTATGCCTTTTATCAGAAACAATCCTATGCCTATCCAGAGTGGAAGGCGCATGTAGATGACAGTACTGCCTATCAGGTGTATCAGAATATATCGGAGCAGGATGCAGTGAATCAGGCTGTTGATGAGACGAAGGGACTGGTTATGACTTGCAATGATGATTTAATAGAGAGTTTCTATTATAGTACATCCTGGGGGTTCAGTTCTGGATATGATACCTGGCGTGAAGGAGAAAGCAAGGATTATCTGGTAGTAAAAGAACTGAGTATAGCCGATCAACCAGGGAATATAAAGGATTCCAAACAGCTATATAACACAATAGATTTTCAAAACAAAACTGACCATATAAGTCAAAATTACGTAGAAAAAGAAGAACCGTGGTTTCGATGGAATTATGAAAAAAATATAGATGTGCAGAACTTTTTACAGAGAGTCTGGAATCTGTACGAGAGCGATTCAAATAAAGTCCAGATAGAATCTGAGAGCAGATCACCAGAGCAGCTTTTAAAAGAAAAAGATATAAGAAGTATTTCAGCAGCCAGGCGTTCTGACAGTGGTATGGTGACTAGACTTGCCATTGATACAGAACATTTTCAAATCATGATTTCGTCACAGCATTGTATCAGAACTGTACTGGCAACACCGGGAGATATTCTTATAAAACAGGATGGCTCTGCATATTCTATGGGAGAACTGCTGCCCAGTGCCTTTTTCTATCTGGAGAGTATCAGTGAAGAGGGCTGGTTATCGAAGGTCATAATCCATGGAGGCGGTCTGGGACATGGCGTTGGAATGTCCCAGAATGGAGCAAAATGCCTGGCACAGCTGGGATATTCCTATAGCGACATACTGAGATATTTTTATCAGGGAGTATGCATAGAAGAATTATCGAATGATTAAGAAACGCTATGCTACATTGTTTTTCATATGGTATAATATACGCAGTTGATCTAAACAAGGAGAGAGTATATGGAGACAATAGTAAGCATAGGCAATCAGGGATTTGACAGACTTAGAGAAGAAGGCAGCTTCTATATAGATAAGACGTATTTTATCAAAGAATGGTGGGAATCAAGGGATGTTATTACTTTGATTACCAGACCGAGGCGTTTTGGTAAAACTCTGAATATGAATATGCTTTATTGCTTTTTCTCAAATCAGTATGCGGGAAGAGACGACTTATTTGAGAATCTTTCGATATGGAAAGAGGAAAAATACAAAAAGCTTCAGGGAACATATCCTACTGTATTTTTGAGCTTCGCGGGAATCAAGGCAGATAATCTTGAAGACGCGAAAAGTCAGATAAAGCTTCAAATTGCGGGACTGTATGAACAGAACAGATATTTATTGGAGACAAATCTGCTTAGTGATAACGAGAAGAATATGTATCAGACTATGACTATGACTATGAGTGATGTGGAATGCTGTGCAGCAATTAACCAGATGTGTCTTTATCTTAGCAGATATTATAAGAAGAATGTTATTGTTTTGCTGGATGAATATGATACACCTATGCAGGAAGCTTATACACATGGTTATTGGAATGAATTCACAGCGTTTATTCGAAATTTGTTTAATTCCACTTTTAAAACCAATCAATATCTGGAACGCGGCATTATGACAGGAATTACCAGGGTATCCAAGGAATCGGTATTTTCAGATCTGAATAACCTGAATGTAGTGACTACTACGTCGGATGAATATAGCACGTGCTTTGGATTTACGCAGGAGGAAGTAACATCAGCACTGGAATTGTTTGGATGTATGGATCAATTGGAAGAAGTGCAGAAATGGTACGATGGTTTTACATTTGGTTCCAGCAGAGATATCTACAATCCATGGTCAATCACTAATTATCTGGATAAGAAGCGCTTTAGTCCCTATTGGGCAGCGACCAGTTCTAATGGTTTGATTAACAGACTGATACAATCTGCTTCAGCAGAAGTGAAAATGTATATGGAGGATTTGCTGAAGGATAAGGAAATTATCGTTAACTTTGATGAACAGATTGTTTTTGACCAGCTTGACAGCAATAAGGATGCTATATGGAGTCTGTTGGTAGCCAGTGGATATTTGAAGGTGGAAAAGGTAGAGTATCATGGAATATTAAGAAAACCATGGTATCATTTACGTATCACCAATCTGGAGACTTATGGAATATTTTCCGATATGTTTTTGGGCTGGTTTGATAGTTCAGCATCAAATTATAATGCGTTTGTTGATGCCTTGCTACAGGGAGATTTAAAAGCAATGAATGCCTACATGAATGATGTGGCGCTGACTACCTTCAGCAATTTTGATACAGGAACGCATCCGTCTGGCAAGACACAACCGGAGAGGTTTTATCATGGCTTCGTGTTAGGATTGTTAGTAGAATTGAGAGAAAGCTATGATATTCGTTCCAATCGAGAAAGCGGATATGGTCGATATGATGTGATGATAATTCCACGGGATCATAAACAGGTTGCATATGTTTTGGAATTTAAGGTATTGGATACCGATGAGGAAGAATCACTGGAAGATACTGTTCATGCAGCATTATATCAAATTGAAGAGAAAAAGTATGATACTGAGTTGCTTTCTCTGGGGATAGAGAGAAATAATATAAGACATTATGGCTTTGCATTTCAAGGGAAAAAGGTATTAATAGGCTGATTTTGTAATTTTCCCCCTTGACATTCCTGGCTGAATTGTCTATCATGACAATATATGAGAAATGCATAGAAGGTGCAAAGTAGAGCTATATTTTCTGCCAGAGAGTGAGGGTCACCGGCTGTAAGCCCTCTAAGTTCAGATATAGTGTTGAATTTCCCACCGGAGCAGCTCTGTTGAAGTAATCAGTAGGCAGAGACGTAGGAACACGTTACGTTTTTGTGAGCCATTTTGTGAGAACACAGAATGGGAAACAGGGTGGTACCACGATATATTCGTCCCTTATAGCTTAGGCTATAAGGGATTTTTTATATCTTACAGGATTCCCAGTAATTGTATGGAAGAAGGAGACAGGAAATGAAAGAGAAGTTGGAACAGATTAAAGCGGAAGCAATCCGTCAGATTAATGAGAGTGATGCCCTTGACAGACTCAATGATGTACGTGTTAATTTCCTTGGTAAAAAGGGTGAATTAACAGCAGTATTAAAGAGCATGAAGGATGTAGCACCAGAAGAGAGACCTAAGGTAGGTCAGATGGTGAATGAAGCCAGAGAAGAGATTGAGCGTGTCATGGATGAAGCCAAGACAAGAATGGAGCGCAGAATCCGTGAAGCCAAGATGAAGGCAGAAGTCATTGACGTTACACTTCCTGCACAGAAGAATAATGTAGGACATCGTCATCCTAATACAATTGCACTTGAAGAAGTAGAGAGAATCTTCATCGGTATGGGTTATGAAGTCGTAGAAGGACCGGAAGTAGAGAAGGATTACTATAACTTTGAAGCATTGAACATTCCAGCTGATCATCCTGCCAAGGACGAACAGGATACTTTCTATGTAAATGGTGAGATGCTGCTTAGAACTCAGACATCAGGTGTACAGGTTCATGAGATGGAGAAAGGCAAGCTGCCTATCCGTATGATTGCTCCCGGACGAGTATTCAGAGCTGATGAAGTAGATGCAACACATTCTCCTTCCTTCCATCAGGTAGAAGGACTTGTTATTGATAAAAACATTACTTTTGCTGATCTTAAAGGAACACTTGCTGAGTTCGCCAAGGAGCTTTTCGGGGAAGATACCAAGGTTAAGTTCAGACCTCATCACTTCCCATTCACCGAGCCATCAGCAGAGATGGATGTATCCTGCTTTAAGTGTGGTGGAAAAGGCTGCCGTTTCTGTAAAGGTGAAGGATGGATTGAAATTCTCGGCTGTGGCATGGTTCACCCAAGAGTATTGCGCATGAGCGGCATTGATCCGGAAGAATACTCAGGATTCGCATTTGGTGTAGGACTTGAAAGAATCGCACTCTTAAAATATGAAATTGATGATATGCGCCTGTTATACGAAAACGATATCAGATTTTTGAAACAATTTTAAAACCTCAAGAACTGCAGCAAGGAAGAAAAACAAGGCGTTCAAGCTTGCTTGAAAAGCGTTATTTTTCTTCCTTGATATAGGGCGCAAGCCCGAAACGAGTAAATACGAAGTATTTACGAGTCTGCAGTTCGCCATTAATAGAATAGAGGAAGAAAAACAAGGCGTTCAAGCTTGCTTGAAAAGCGTTATTTTTCTTCCTTGATATAGGGCGCAAGCCCGAAACGAGTAAATACGAAGTATTTACGAGTCTGCAGTTCGCCATTAATCAAATAGATATAGAAGGAGAATAGAAAATGAATACACCATTATCATGGATTAAAGCATATGTGCCGGAGCTTGAAGTCGGCGATCACGAGTACTGTGATGCCATGACTCTGTCCGGAACAAAAGTAGAAGGATTTACAAGATTAGACAAGAATCTGGAGAAGATCGTAGTAGGTCATATCGAATCAATCGAGCGTCATCCTGATGCAGATAAGCTCATCATCTGCCAGGTCAACGTAGGGACAGAAACGATTCAGATTGTAACAGGTGCTGCCAATCTGAATGAAGGTGATTATGTACCTGTAGTTCTGGATGGTGGCAGGGTAGCCGGTGGACATGACGGCGGTCCTCTTCCTGAAGAAGGCATTAAGATTAAGGCTGGTAAGCTCAGAGGTGTTCCTTCCAATGGTATGATGTGCGCAATTGAAGAACTTGGCTCCAGCAGGGATATGTATCCTGAAGCACCGGAAAACGGCGTTTATGTATTCAAGAAACCGGTAACTCCTGGTGAGGATGCAATCGAAGCATTAGGCTTACATGATACCGTAGTAGAATATGAGGTAACTTCTAACCGTGTTGACTGCTACAGCATCCTGGGTATTGCAAGAGAAGCAGCCGCTACCTTTAAGAAGCCTTTTGTTCCACCTGCTGTATCTGTAAAAGGCAACGGTGAGGATGTTAATAAATACATTTCCGTAGAAGTAAAAGACATGGATCTGTGCACACGTTACTGTGCAAGAGTATGCAAGAATATCAAGATTGCACCATCACCGGAATGGATGCAGAGAAGACTGGCAGCTTGTGGAATCAGACCAATCAACAATCTGGTAGACATCACTAACTACGTTATGGAAGAGTATGGCCAGCCTATGCATGCTTATGATTTAAGCACAATTGCAGGTAACAAGATCGTTGTAAGACGTGCTAAGGACGGCGATGAATTCCAGACTCTGGACGGACAGATGAGAAAGCTGGATTCAGAAGTTCTTATGATCTGCGATGCGGAAAAAGAAATCGGTATTGCAGGTATCATGGGTGGTGAGAATTCCAAGATTACAGATAACGTATCTACAGTATTATTTGAAGCTGCAACTTTTAATGGTGCAAATATCAGAAAATCAGCCAAGAGAGTAGGACTTCGTACAGATGCTTCCGGTATTTTTGAAAAAGGTCTTGATCCAAGAAACGCAGAAGAAGCAATTAACAGAGCCTGCCAGCTGATCGAAGAACTTAGCTGCGGTGAAGTTGTAGATGGTATGGTAGACGTATGCGAACCACTCAAGGAGTTGAGACAGATTCCTTTTGAGCCGGAACGTATCAATAAATTCCTTGGAACAGACATTGCAAAAGAAGATATGCTTACAATCTTCAAACGCATTGAACTTGTATATGATGAGCAGACTAATCTGATTACAGTACCTTCCTTCAGACAGGATCTGGAAGGCTTTGCAGATATCGCAGAAGAAGTAGCAAGATTCTATGGATATGATAAGATTCCTACTACTTTACCAAGCGGCGAAGCTACAACAGGTAAGCTTCCTTTCAAGATGAGAGTAGAAGAAAAAGCCAGAGATATCGCAGAGTACTGTGGTTTCTCACAGGGTATGTGCTATTCCTTTGAAAGTCCTAAGGTATTTGATAAGTTGTTACTTCCAGCAGACAGCGAGCTTCGTAAGACAGTAACAATTTCCAATCCTCTGGGTGAAGATTTCTCTGTTATGAGAACAATCTCTTTGAACGGAATTCTGACATCACTGTCAACTAATTATAATAGAAGAAACAAGAATGTACGTCTGTATGAATTAGGTAATGTATACATTCCAAAGGCTCTTCCTCTGACAGATTATCCGGATGAAAGAATGCAGTTTACGCTGGGTATGTACGGAGATGGCGATTTCTTCACAATGAAGGGTGTTGTAGAAGAATTCCTAGAGAGCGTTGGCATGAGAAAGAAAGCAAAGTATGATCCTGATGCAGAGAAGCCTTTCTTACATCCGGGTCGCCAGGCTCTGATTAAATATGAAGATACAGTTATTGGTTACTTAGGAGAGGTACATCCTGATGTAGCAGATAATTACAATATCGGAACAAGAGTATATGTAGCTGTTCTGGATATGCCTGAAGTAGTTCCTTTCGCTTCCTTTGACAGAAAGTATGAAGGAATCGCCAAGTATCCTGCTGTAACACGTGATATCAGCATGGTAGTTCCTAAGTCCATTCTGGCTGGAGATATTGAAGATGTCATTGAGCAGCGCGGTGGCAAGATCCTTGAAGGTTATGAATTATTTGATATTTATGAAGGTTCCCAGATCAAAGAGGGTTTCAAATCAGTCGCTTATTCAATTACGTTCAGGGCAAAAGACAGAACATTGGAAGATGGCGACGTGACTGGCGCTATGAAGAAAATACTTAACGGATTAGAAGCACTTGGTATTGAACTTAGACAATAGTATGAATGCCTGCAGCAAACGCTGCAGGCATTAGTGCGAATAAAGAAAGGTATGGTTGTAAGATGGAACGTAAGAATTGCTGGAAACAGTATAGTGATAAAAGATTAAACAAAATGGAAGAATATACAAAAGAATATATGCACTTTCTGAATCATTCCAAGACAGAACGAGAATGTGCAGATACAGTTGTGAATCTGGTAGAGAAGGAAGGCTTCACTGATCTGGCTGCATTGGTTCGTGACAAGAAGAAGTTGAAAGCCGGAGATAAGGTATATGCCACATGGATGAATAAGGCTGTTATTCTGTGCAGAATCGGCGAGAAGCCTATGGAAGAGGGTATGAATATCGTAGCTTCCCATATAGATTCCCCTCGTCTGGATATCAAGCCCAATCCGCTGTATGAGAATACAGGTGTAGCATATCTGGATACCCATTACTATGGTGGAATCAAGAAATATCAGTGGGTCACATTACCACTTGCGATTCATGGTGTGGTAGTCAAGAAGGATGGCATCACAGAAGAAATCTGTATCGGTGAAGACAAAGATGACCCGGTTGTATTCATATCAGACCTGTTACCTCACCTGTCACAGGAGCAGCAGGAGAAAAAGGCATCAGAACTCTTTGGCGGCGAGGCACTTGACATTGTATTTGGAAACAGACCTATGGTGAAGAAGGGTGATGAAAAGGAAGAGAAGGAAGCTGTAAAGGCACAGATTCTTCGCCTTTTAGAAGAAATGTATGATATGAAGGAGGAGGACTTTCTCTCTGCTGAATTAGAAGTAGTTCCGGCTGGTAAGGCAAGAGAAGCAGGACTGGACAGAAGCATGATCATGGCATATGGACAGGATGATAAGGTATGTGCATATGCGGCTATCCATGCACTTTTACACGCTAAGAAGCTTGCCAGAACATCAGTTGTCATGCTGACAGACAAGGAAGAAATCGGCAGCTGCGGTGCAACAGGCATGACCTCCCATTTTTATGAAAATGCACTGGCAGAAATCATGAATCTGACAGGCGAATATTCTTCACTCAAGTTCAGACGCGCTATGGCAGCATCAAATCTGTTATCAGCAGATGTCAGCAGTGTATTTGACCCTATGTTTGCAGACAGCTTCGAGCAGAAGAATGTAGCATATCTGGGTGGTGGGCTTGTATTTAACAAAGTAACAGGAGCCAGAGGCAAGAGTGGTGCAAATGATGCCAATGCAGAGTATCTTGGTGCACTCAGAGGTCTGCTGGATGAGAAAGAAGTTACCTATCAGTATGCAGAATACGGCAGAATTGACCTCGGTGGCAGTGGTACGATATCTCATATACTTGCAGAGTATGCGATGAATGTGGTAGACTGTGGTACAGCAGTCATGAATATGCATGCGCCATATGAAGTGACCAGCAAGGTAGATGTTTACGAGACGATGAGAGGTTATCGTGCATTTTTGGAGGATTTTGATTTATGCAGGAATTAAAGAAATCAGATTTTTATTTTGATTTGCCACAGGAGTTGATTGCGCAGGACCCGTTGGAGGACAGATCCAGTTCGAGACTTCTGGTGTTGGATAAAGAGACAGGAGAAATGGAGCATCGTGTTTTCCATGATATCGTAGAGTATTTGCATGAAGGAGATTGTCTGGTTCTTAACAATACCAAGGTTATCCCGGCAAGACTGATGGGAACCAAGAAGGACACAGGAGCTACCATAGAAGTCCTTTTGTTAAAAAGACGTGAGAATGATATATGGGAAACCCTCGTAAAGCCCGGAAAAAAGGCAAAACCAGGTACAGTCATTACTTTTGGTGAAGGTTTATTGACAGGAATCGTTGTGGATATAGTAGATGAAGGTAACAGACTGATACAGTTCTCCTATGAAGGCATTTTTGAAGAAGTACTGGATAAGCTGGGCGAGATGCCACTTCCTCCGTACATTACACATAAGCTTCAGGATAAGAACCGTTATCAGACCGTATATGCAAAGTATGAAGGTTCAGCAGCTGCTCCCACAGCAGGACTGCATTTTACCAAAGAGCTGCTGGCACAGGTAGAGGAAAAAGGCGTAAAAATCGCATATGTGACCCTGCATGTAGGATTGGGAACATTCAGACCTGTTAAGGAAGAGAACGTATTGGAGCATCATATGCATTCCGAATTCTATCAGGTGACACCGGAAGCTGCGAAGCTGATTAATGATACCAAGGCAGCAGGCGGCAGAGTCATCTGCGTAGGAACAACAAGCTGCAGAACCATCGAAAGTGCAGCAGACCAGAACGGAGTCGTACAGGCTGGATGTGGAGACACAGAGATTTTTATTTATCCGGGATATCAATTTAAAGTATTGGATAACCTGATTACGAACTTCCATTTACCGGAATCCACATTGATTATGCTGGTATCAGCCCTTGCCGGAAGAGAACATGTATTACGTGCATACGAGACAGCGGTAGAAATGAAATACCGTTTCTTCAGCTTCGGTGATGCTATGTTTATAAAGTAGAACGAAATATGATAAGTATGAATCGCAACCTGGAAAATGTTGATTTTCCGGGTTGTTTTATACTAAGTAGCAGACAACCTGTATGTTTACGAAAAAGTTAAGTTGACAGAAAATTACAACTAGAGTAAAATTATAGAGTAATAATTTGGGGTAACTATGCGAAGCCATGCAACAGTGATTTTGCGCATTGGGGTTCTGGATAGTTACAAATGTACAATGAAATACAATTGTACATAATATTGGAAAGGGATTGCGTTAGTATGGAAGAGAGAAGAAAGAGCAAAAGAACAGAATTAAGATCGAAACTTTTGGTTAAGAGACTGGATAATGGTAAGTTTGATGAAGTTAACGTGGAAGTGGATAATGTATCTAAGACAGGTATCGGCTTCTGCTGTGATGAATTGCTGGAGATTGGTGCTGTATATGAATCCTATCTGACAATCTGGACCAAGGAAGTAATCCATGCATTTATTGAAATTGTTCGTATTGAGAGGGAAGAGGATGGATTTCAGTATGGTGGATTATTCATTGGAATGCCGGAGATTGACCTGCAGAGAATTGGTGTTTACAATGTAGTATCCGAAGCAGACAAGTATAGAAAATAAGTTTTATAAGAATTTCATACATTATATTCAATAAAAAAGGATTGTACCCGATTTCTAAAGTGTACAATCCTTTTTCCATTTAATTCTTCTCGTCTACAATTTTTGCATTTGGATATATTCGTTCCATTCGCTGGTCAGTGAAATGGGTATCGAGGAATTCTGTAATTGCATTCGGATTGCTGAAAGCATCCGCATCGGTATGTCTGGCTGTGTATCTGGACAGTGCGGCAGCAGATATCAGCATGTTGAATATCATGAATACAATCATAATATTACAGAGCACAGGACCGACTTTTACAGGAATCTTCTCAATCAGGGCTGAGAGCCTGGGATAGATTAATTTTAACCATACCACAGCGGCGATTCCCCAGAAGAAGCAGTAGAGCAGGTTGATTCTGCCGCCCAGGTTAAAGGCGAATCCACTGTAATCCCAGAATACAGTACCAAAGACCAGTTCAGTGAACACACTACACAAATATTCATAAGCACCACCAAGAAATGTGCCAGCTATGAATATCTTACCATCTGATTTATCCTTTTGACGGTACAATACTGCTGTCAGCAGCATACAGCCCAGTCCCCACACGATACTGAATGGACCATAGACAACACTGCTTCGGCTCATCAGCACACCGGAAGTGACGTAACAGAAGATAGTCTCCGTAATATCCCCCAGAAAAGCACCGATGAAAAATAATGAAATCAATTTATAGAAGCTGCATCCTTCTGCAAAGACAGTGGGAGCTGCTTTTTTTGTTGTTGCCTGCGCAGGCTGATTCAATCCGCTGAAAGCCTTCTGCATACGGGATTGGATTCTGATGGTAATGGCATTTTCCAGAAGGAAGGATGCCTTTTGCACCTGTGTATTGATATCCTGAATCCGTTTCTGCTTAACGTGAAGTCCGGCTATCGCAAGAGAGGAGCCAAGTACATCACAACCAAGCAACACACCCAGAACAATTAACAGGATAAATCCTACCATATGTGGAATAAATGACACAACTGTCAGCAATAGATGATTGCCAAGATACATGGCAAAAGTACCGAAAATACCCCAGACAAAGGCATATCTCAGGCAGACATATCCATTCAGATGAAAACGGTGATTGGAGTAGTCCCACCAGCGTTTATGGAATATTTTCTCTAAGGCAGCACCTGTAAAGTATTCGATACCGGAAGCTAGGATCATACTTCCAAGAAACAGGAATACAGGGGAAGTGGTCAGCTCCGGCAGGAAGATGGCAAATGCCACGGCACCGGCTCCGTAAATTGGACACAAAGGGCCGGTTACGAATCCACGGTTGATGAATTTCTTGCGTGCAATAGCGGCAAGTGCGACTTCTGCGCACCACCCCAGAAAAGAGTACAGGAAGTAGAGCCAGAACAGTTCGTATAAAGTATATTGCATAATCTTTCTCCTTGAATGTTATTGAAGTTTAAGGAAGAGATTCTAGTCACGCACCGTTTCTGTTAATTGATTCCTAAGGCTCACAAGAACCAATTGACAGAAGCCAGTGCTGCCTAGAGCAATTTTTACAAACTCTTACATCATGTACGTGGCGAATGAACCGAACTACCATGACCAGCGGCGTGACTAGAACTTCTTACTTAAACTGCAATTAAAATATCAGTATACAATACATTATAGGGGATAATCGATATTGAAACAAGAGTTACCCCTTGGAAAAATTATCCGATTGAAGTATAATAGACAGGTACACAAAAATGAGAAAGGCAGTATTTTAAATTTTAATATGAAACAACAGACACAGAATAATCCCCTGGGAACAGACGCTGTATCAGGATTAATGGTAAAATTCGCAATACCAAGCATCGTAGCCATGCTGGTAGGCGCATTATACAATATCGTAGATCAGCTATTCATTGGACAGGCAGTAGGAACACTTGGAAATGCAGCAACAAACATCGCATTTCCACTTACCACATCCTGTCTGGCGTTGGCATTACTATTTGGAATAGGAGGTGCTTCCTGTTTTAACCTTACAATGGGAGAGGGTAATCGGGAAAAGGCAGCATATTATATCGGCAATGCAGTCAGCATGCTATTCTTATGCGGACTGGCATTATGTTTCATTACACAGCTTTTTCTGACTTCATTGCTCAAGTTCTTCGGCGCACCGCAGGACGTATTGCCATATGCACAGGAATATGTTCGTATCACCGCTTTGGGCTTTCCTTTTCTGCTGCTGACGACAGGTGGTGGACATCTGATTCGTGCTGACGGCAATCCACGAATGACTATGATCTGTAACCTGACTGGTGCAATCATCAATACAGTATTGGATGCCTTGTTCGTTATGGTCTTTCAGATGGGCATGGCGGGAGCAGCCCTTGCCACAGTGATCGGACAGGTGATATCAGCAGTAATTGTAATCTGCTATCTGTACCATTTTAAGACTGTTCCGCTGGAAAAGAAGCACCTGATTGTGAACATGGAATATACAGGTAAAATTGCATCTATCGGAGCAGCTTCCTTCTTTAATCAGCTTGCAATGATGGTTGTACAGATTGTGTTGAATAATTCATTGAAGCACTATGGAGCATTGTCCATATATGGAGAAGCAATTCCCATTGCCTGCGCTGGCATTGTTATGAAGGTGAACCAGGTCTTCTTCTCTATTGTTATAGGAATCGGACAGGGCAGTCAGCCGATAGAGAGCTTTAACTATGGAGCCAGACAATATGACAGAGTGCGTAAGGCATACTGGCTTGCGTCTGTGGCAGGAGGCAGTATCTCGGCTATTTCGTTCATATTATTCCAGCTATTCCCCAGACAGATTATCGGATTGTTTGGCGAAGGCTCCACGGAATATTATCAGTTTGGAATCAGCTATTTCAGAGTATTCTTATTCTTTACCTGGGTGAATTTCATGCAGCCGATTACATCGACTTTCTTTACTTCCATTGGCAAGCCGGTAAAAGGCATTTTCCTGTCATTGACGAGACAGATTCTGTTTCTTTTACCATTAGTCATCCTGCTGCCATTATTTATGGGAATCGATGGAATCTTATACGCAGGACCGATAGCGGATGGATTGGCAGCAGTTGTGACTGCTATTATGGCATGGGTAGAGTTTGGACAGATGAAGAAGCTGGAAAAGGCATAGAGGGGGAATAAAATATGCAGACGCTCATACAGGCAATACAGCACTATCAGCCTTATAATGAACAGGAAGAAAATGACAGACGGGTCATGTTAAAATTGTTGGAGACACAGCCTGATATTCTTGACAGGAGCAATCAGGTGGCTCATTTCTCAGCATCAGCCTGGGTATTGAATCAGAATCATACCAAGATACTGATGATTTATCATAATATATATCATTCATGGTCCTGGACCGGTGGACATGCAGATGGTAAGGCCAATCTGTTACAGGTAGCAGTCAGAGAAGTGCAGGAGGAGACAGGAGTGCAGAACATTAAAGTGCTTTCTGAGGATATCTTCTCCCTGGAGATTTTGACAGTAGACGGTCATGAAAAGAGAGGAAAATATGTCCCTTCGCATCTTCATCTGAATGTGACCTATCTGTTGGAAGCAGATGAAGAGGAAGTCCTTCGTATCAAACCGGATGAGAACAGCGGTGTGAAGTGGTTTACTCCTGATGAAGCTCTGAAGGCGTGCTCAGAACCATGGATGATAGAGAGGGTATATCGGAAACTGATTAACAAATTACAATAAATTTATAATTCATTAGAGAAAGGATAGGGAAAACGAATATGAACAACACAAGAAAACAACCTGAATGGCTGGATGATGCAATCTTTTATGAAATTTATCCACAGTCTTTTCAGGACACAAATGCAGATGGAATTGGAGACATCAATGGTATTACCAGGAGACTGGATTATATCAAGGGATTAGGCTGTAACGCAATATGGATTAATCCATGCTTCCAGTCGCCTTTTGGAGATGCTGGATATGATGTGGAGGACTATTATACAGTAGCGCCCAGGTATGGTACGAATGAAGATCTGGCGAACCTGTTCAGAGAAGCACATGCCAAAGGAATGCACGTCATTCTTGATCTTGTGCCGGGGCATACAGCGGTGACACATAAGTGGTTCAGGGAATCCATGAAAGCTGAGAAGAATGCATATACAGACAGATATATCTGGACAGATAACATCTGGGAAGAGCCAAAAGGCATCGGATGCATCAGAGGCATATCAGATAGAGACGGTTCCTGTGTTGTGAATTTCTTCTCTCACCAGCCGGCACTGAATTATGGATATTATGAGCAGGATCGCCCCTGGCAGCAGTCCATGGATGATGAAGGTCCAAAGGCTACGCTGGAAGCCATGAAGGACGTTATGCGTTTCTGGCTGAAGATGGGCTGTGACGGTTTCCGTGTAGATATGGCTGGCTCTCTGGTGAAGAATGACCCTGAGGGAAAAGGCACGATTCGCCTGTGGCAGAATGTCAGAGAGTTCCTTGATCAGGAATTTCCACATGCAGCAATGGTTTCCGAATGGGGAGAACCGGACAAGTCCTTGCAGGGTGGTTTCCATATGGACTTCCTGTTACATTTTGGACCATCACATTATAATGATCTGTTCCGCTGCGAAGAACCTTTCTTCTCATCCAGAGGAAAAGGCGATGTAGCTGCCTTCGTAGAGAAATATATTGAGAATTATGAGAAATCAGAGAAGAAAGGACTCATCTGTATTCCTTCCGGTAATCATGATATGGACAGATTGGCAAGGGGCTTGCACGGAGACGAGTTAAAAGTTGCTTTTGCATTCCTGCTGTCCATGCCTGGTGCGCCTTTTATCTACTATGGCGATGAGATTGGCATGCGTTATGTGGAAGGTCTTACGTCTGTAGAAGGTGGTTATAGCAGAACAGGTTCACGTTCTCCTATGCAGTGGGATGATGGAGTGAATGCAGGCTTCAGTACTGCAAGTGCTCAGAAGCTATATATCCAACAGGATAGCAGTGCAGACAGACCAACTGTTGAGAAGCAGACAGAAGATAAGGATTCTCTGTATCACGAGATCAGGAAGCTGATTGCTGTTAGAAAAGCACATGAAGCGTTGCTGAACAAAGGCGAGATCAACTTTGTATATGCAAAACATGGGACATATCCTCTGGCTTATGTCAGAAGCAGCGGACAGGAGAAGATTCTGGTGGTGATCAATCCATCTGATCAGAAAGTACAGTTCCCTTATGAAGATAAGCTTGGAGAAGTACTTTATCAGTTTGGCGGTGCAGTAGAGAGTGATGGAAAAGTAGTCAGTGTGCAGCCACAATCTGCAGCTTTCATCAGATTATAATGAATAATAGAAATGAGAAGTCGAGCATAATGCCCGGCTTCTTTTTGCTATAAGTAAAAGTTATAACCAATCAAAAGAATTAATGAATTGACGAATGAATATGTGTATGCTATTATCAATGCATAGAAAACCTACCGAATTAGTGGAGAATAAAAGGATAGAAAAGGAGAGTAAATAGAATGGGATGCTGTGGAGTTGATTATACAAGTGCAGAGGATTTATTAAATGCATATACAGATGAGGAAGCAAGAGCGCATGCAGAAGAGGTGGGAGTTGATCCAAGACCGAATGAAACAATCAGTGAGATTGACGAGACGGGAGCTTTTATCCGCCAGCCCAATGCATTTATTCAGCCTTTTGGTGATAAAGAAGGCAATCTGAAAGCAGAAGCAGACAGATATGCAATCTACTGGGCGGTAGGCTGTAACTGGTCAAACAGACCGGTAATTGTCAGAGATCTTTTAGGATTGCAGAACGTTATTCAGGATCAGTTAGTAACCAGATCAGGACAGACCAATGTATACGGACATGGCTTTGGAGATAAGCCGGAGCACAGAGATCCGATTACAGGAGCATATTTCCTGAGTGAATTTTATAAGAGAGCGAAGCCTGATTTTACAGGAAGAGCCACAACACCTACATTGGTAGATATCGTGGAGAAAAAAGCAGTCAACAATGATTACCATAGATTGACCAATTATCTGGAAGTACAGTTCAGACCATTCCAACCGGCAGATGCACCTGATCTGTATCCTAAGAAATTCAGAAAGGAAATTGATGAATTCAATGACTGGTTATTCCCACATATCAACAACGGACATTATCGAATGGCTTTTTGCCAGTCACCGGAAGCATATGATGAAGCATATGAAGATTTCTATGATTCTTTGGAGAAATTAGACAAGAGGCTGGAAACAAACCGTTTCCTCTTCGGTGATTACATAACAGACAGTGACGTAAGAGCATATGTTACTTTAGTCAGATGGGATGTCAGCTACTACCACAATGTAGGACCTGTGAAGAAGCCTATCAAGGATTACAAGAACATATGGGGATATTTAAGGGAATTGAACACAATCCCGGCTTTTCATAATAACAGCAATGCAAAGACACTGGCACTTAATGGTATCAGAAAAGACGGTAATTTCTTCAAAAGTTATAATGAAAGAATCCTTACCAAGGTAGATTTCGACAAACTGTGGGCAGATGATGGGGCAAGAAGAAAATTAAGCAAGACACCTGATGAACTGTTCCTGAGACATCCGGCTGGAGAGACTTATGAAGAATATGCAGGTGAGATTTCCACAACTATATGGAACAGCCCGAACTGGGATGACAGAAATCCAAAGAATGGCATATTATCAGTAGATGCATCCATTAACCCTTTAAAAGACCTTTTATAAAAACAGATATATGCGGAGGAGCAGAGTATGAAAAACAAGATTTTGAATAGAGTGATAGCAACTATCGGAGTAACAGCAGTATTATTTGGAAGTTTAACAGGATGCGGTTCCACTTCTTCCGGCACAGATTCAGAAGCAGGCGTAACCAAAGTAACCGTGGCAACCAAGGGAAGCCCTGCACCGTACATGGTAGTAGATGAGAATAATGAAATCGGGGGAAGCGACATTGAGATTTTAAAGGCAATCTTCGAGAAGCTTCCACAGTACGAACTGGATATCATTAAGGCTGACGATCCTCTGACAGGATTGACCGGTGGCCTTTATGACCTGGCAGTAAACAACTATGCATGGAGAGACGAAAGAGGAGAGCTTTATTACTACAGTTTACCATACAAGACAGGATATGACGTATATATCCAGAGAAAAGATGATGAACCATTGACAGGTTTACAGGATATCGCAGACAGAGGTTATAAGATCGAGGTAGGTGCAGGCAGCAACAAGGCATTGGCTTTGGAGAAATGGAATGAAGAGAATCCTGACCATCAGATCGATATTATCTATTCAGAGTCTGATTTTCAGATTAAGTTCCAAAATATCGCAGATGGTAAGACAGATGTAGCGATTGATGATGGACCTATCCTTGATACTTTGATCGGTCAGTTTGGTCTGGAAGATGAACTTGTAGGAAATACCATTGATGCAGATACACAGGAATTTATCAGCCCACATAACAGTACTTATTTCCTTTTTGCAAAGGATGAGAAGGGCGCTGCACTGAGAGAAGATGTGGATAAAGCTCTGATTGAAATCAAGAATGACGGTATACTGGCAGAAATCCTGACAAAATATTTTGGTAAGGATACAAGCCCGGCAGATGATGATTTAAAGGCAACACCGAACTAGGAAATAAGGCGAAAGGAAAGTGGAATATTATGGAAATATACAGAATAGAAAAAGGAACAGCAAAGGAATGGCTCTATAAAGCCTATGACTATATCAGAACGGACGCTTTTATATATGGCCAGAATATTCCAATTGAAGTAGAGTTCGGACATGATGAGCCGAAGGAAGAACTGGAAGCAATCGTGATCATAGAAGACCATAAGCCTGTTGCAGGCTGTAGAATTACATATCCAAGAGAGGATATCGGTAAGATAGGACGTGTATGTGTCGTTCGTGAAAGACAGAAAAGCGGCGTAGGCCATGTTCTGATTGCAGAAGCCGAGAAGTGGATCGCAGAAAGAGGCTGTCAGCATATCGTGATTAACTCACAGGATCGTGCAGCAGGCTTCTATGAAAGATGCGGATACAAACTGGTTCCGGGAGTAGATCCTGAGATATATGAGAATCATCCACCACGCAAGCAGGATTCCAAGGATAAAGAAGAACATAGAAACAAATTAGGATTCAGCTGCGTTCTGGTTGAAAAGTTTTTAGATAAAGAAGGATGAAACAAATGACTAAACTATTTGATTTTAAACAGGTTTTTACAAATATTCCCGAACTTCTGTTGAAATTGCCAGTGACATTGGAACTGGCTTTTCTGGCAATGATCATAGGCTTGGTACTTGGACTGATACTTGCAATCATTAAAATCAAGCAGATACCGGTACTGAAACAGATCGCCGGATTATTCGTATCTATTGTAAGAGGAACCCCGGTTCTGGTACAGCTCTACATTGTATATTTTGGAGTTCCCATGTTCTTTAAATACATCAATGCAAAATACGGAACAAACCTGGCAGTTGCCAATATTCCCGGATTCGTATATGCAGTACTTGCACTTGGACTGAACTCATCGGCTTTCAGTTCCGAGATGATCCGCTCCGCATTATTAAGTGTAGATAAAGGGCAGGTAGAAGCAGCACATGCATTGGGAATGACCTATGGACAGACTCTTCGAAGAATTATTATTCCAGAGGCACTTACCGTAGCACTTCCCACCATTGGAAATTCATTGATTTCCGCAATCAAAGGTACGTCACTTGCTTTTACCTGTGCAGTTGTAGAAATCACAGCACAAGGTAAGATTATCGGTGGAAGAAATTACAGATATTTTGAGGTATACTGCTCACTGGCAATCATTTACTGGATTGTGACTGTAATTATAGAGCAGATTCTGAAATTTACAGAGAAGAAGCTGGCAATACCCGATCAGGTAGAGAACTTTGCCGGTGAAAACGAAATCTGATAGATAGGAGAGAGACTATGAGCTTTATTGAAATCAAAGACCTTCATAAGAAATATAAGGATAATGTTGTCCTCAACGGTATCAACCTGTCTATTGAAAAAGGCAATGTAATCGGTATTATCGGCCCCTCCGGTACAGGTAAATCTACCATACTTCGCTGCATCAACCAGCTGGAGATACCTGAAAAAGGCAGCATCGTAATCAATGGAAAAGAGATAGACCTGTCTAATAAGAAGAATAAAAAAGATATTCTGGAATTAAGACAGAATACAGGAATGGTATTTCAGTCCTTTAATCTTTTTGAAAGAAAGACAGCCCTTGAAAATGTAGAAGAAGGACTGATTGTGGTTCAGAAGAAGTCTAAGGAAGAAGCCAAGAAGATTGCTCTGGAAGAGTTGAGAAGAGTCGGCATGATAAATTGGGCAAACCACTATCCAAGACACCTCTCCGGTGGACAAAGACAAAGAGTCGCAATCGCCAGAGCATTGGCAATGCGCCCACAGCTTCTGCTTCTGGATGAGCCGACCTCCGCACTTGATCCCGAGATGGTAGGAGAAGTACTGGAAGTTATCAAACAGATCGTAGCAGAAGGACTTACCATGATTCTGGTTTCTCACGAAATGGCTTTTGTCAGAAATGTATCAAATCGTGTTATCTTCGTGGATAAAGGCGTGATTGTAGAAGACGGCACACCCAAACAGGTATTCAAAGAGCCTAAGAATGAAAGAACGAAAGAATTTCTGGAGAAAATGCATACTCTGGAAAGAGAACCGGAGTATATCATATAGGGAGATTATAATATGAGTATAGAGAAATATGATTATGAGATAGTGAATGGAAGGAAGATAAGGGTAAGACCCAGGGAGACGGTTTCGGAAATAGATGTAAATGGATATTTCAGAAGACAGCCCAATCATTTTACAACACCTTTTGGTGATGGAGAGAATGACCTGAAGGCGGAGGGCAATCAGAGATATCGTCTGATATGGGCGAAATTGTGTCATTGGTCTAATCGTGCGTCTATCGTAAGAGAGCTGGAAGGACTCGAAGACCAGATATCCGTAAATATGGTCAGTCAGGCTCATCATGAGAAGAATCTCGGATGGGAATATGTATATAATGAGAACAATGTAGACCCTGTATTGGGAGATCAGTTCCTTTCAGAAGCCTATTATCGTGCAGACGAGGACTATCAGGGAAGAACCACTGTACCAGCATTGATCGACACGAAAACAGGCAAAGTTGTAAACAACGATTATAACTGGCTTACCAACTATCTGGAAGTCAATTTCAGACCATGGCATAAGAAAGGTGCTCCAGAGCTGTACCCAGTGGAATTGAGAGATGAAATCGACAAGATGAACCTGTGGTTATTTGATAATATCAATAATGCAGTATACAGAAGCTCCTTTTCCAGAAGTAATGAGGGACATTTAGATGGTGTGAATACCTTCTATGCAGCAATGGCCAGACTGGAGAAAAGACTGGAAACAAGAAGATTCCTGTTTGGTGATTATGTGACAGATTCTGATATCAGACTGTATGTAACGCTTGCCAGACTGGATATTCGCTATACATTTCAGTTAGGAGAGACGAAGCATCCGCTCTATACCTATAAGAATTTGTGGGGATATGCAAGAGAACTGTGGGAGATACCTGCATTTAAGAATAATACATTCTTTGCAGATTTCGCAGTACCTCCTGTTAAGGTAGAAGGAAGTGCACAGAGATCTTTCAATTACCGATTCCTGAAACAGATTGATTTTGCAAAATACTGGGGAGAATCCGTAGACCGTTCTTCTTTATCCAAAGATCCTGCTAATAAATTAAAGGTGGAAACAGATGCAGGAACAGCAAGAAGTGACACAGATGTCATAAATAATCAGGAAGATGCAATAATCTATGAAAAGATTCATGCGATTCCAAGTACAGAGATCGCAAAGTATACCGAGGAAGAACTACCGACCAGAAAAGATCCGTCCAAGTTACCAACTCTTGCAGATACTAGAGAAGAGGACTATCAGGCAATTATCGAAGAGATTGGTAATCTGCCCGATGGACCAGACCTGTCTCCAGTGGCAAATAAAAAGCAGGCAGCAGAGGTATCAGATTTCGTTAAGGCGAATATTACAGATGCGGTCAGTGAAATGCTCAATGCTGTAGATTTGGAGAAATATATTGAAAGTGCACACAGATTCTATGGAGCACTGGAACAGTTAGAAGCAGATTTAAGTGAAAGCAGATTCCTTGCAGGAGATTTTGTGACCCAGGCAGATGTAGCACTCTATGTTTCACTGGTAAGATTCGACATCTTATATTCCAGATATTTTGGACCGGTAAAATACAGAATACAGGATTTGAAGAATGTCTCCGAGTATCTGAAAGATTTGTATCAGATCCCGGCTTTTGCACACAATACTGATTTTAATGCGATCATAAAGCAGGGACAGGCAGATCTGGAACAGAAATTGTTCCGACCAAGCACCCACTACGACAGAGTAATTCCCGAAATCGACTTGGATGCACAGTGGAAGGTTCCAACAGAGAGAGCATATCTGTCCGAAGATCCGACTCATCCTATCTACCTGAGTAACAATCGCAGATTTGATCTGGACCCTACCTGGTATGAACTGGGAGCAGAATCACTTACCAAAGTGGAAGAAGCACCACAATGCGGCTGCGCATGCTCATTGGGTTCAAAATAATGTGAGAGGCTTGAATATCATGTTAGAAATAGAGGAAATAAAAGACAATTTTGCAAAACTGGCAGCCATAGATTCTCCTTCTTTGAAGGAACGAAGCATGGCAGACTACATCATTGCCCTTTTCAAAGAAATCGGTGTGGAGCTGACAGAAGATGACAGCGCAGCAACAACTGGCTCCACAGCAGGCAATTTGCATGGGTATGTAAAGGGTAATGGAATGGAACCAATTCTTCTGGCAGCGCATATGGATACTGTGATGCCGGCATATGGGAAAAAGGCAATATTCCATGAAAATGGTGATGTGACCAGCGATGGTACGACTGTTCTCGGAGCCGATGACCTTTCTGGTGTTGTAGAGATCTACGAGCTGGTAAAATATCTGAACCAAAATGCAGTAGAACATAGAGATATCGAATTACTTTTCACAACAGGCGAAGAACTGTATTGTGTAGGAGCAAAAGCATATCAATATGACCAGATAGTTTCTAAGGAGGCATTGGTACTGGATTTAAGTGGTGAGATCGGAACTGCAGCTTATGCAGCGCCTACCATATTGTCATTTCAGGCTAATGTACAGGGCAAAGCATCCCATGCAGGATTTAACCCCGAAGCAGGTATTCACTCCATCAAGGCAGCCTGTGAAGCGATAGCCACATTACCACAGGGTCATATAGATAAGGAAACAACCGCCAATATCGGACTGATCAACGGTGGCGAAGGTATCAATATCGTGCCATCATCCTGTAACATCCGAGGTGAGATCAGAAGCTTGAATCATGAAAAAGCACTCGCCACAGCACAGCAATATCGTGACACTTTCCAAAACAGTGCTGAAAAATATGGCGCAACCTTGGACTGGACACAGCAGATTGACATACAGGCATACGAAACATCAACAGAAGAATCCATCATAAGCCGATATGTAGCAGCCTGCGGACTGTGTGACGTAGAACCAAAACTTATCAAGACCTTCGGTGGAAGCGACAATAACGTATTCAGCCAACATGGAATCAAAGGCTTAGTCATTGCAAATTCCATGAATAATGTACATTCCTGCAAAGAATATGCGAATGTGTACGAAATGCAGAAAGTGGTAGAAGTACTGAGAGTGCTGGTTATGGAAATTGAATAAAGAATGAATGTAGGGAAACGCTCTGAGTAGATCAGAGCGTTTTTGCGTAAGTAATTGTTTGCACTCAACGAATTAAATGTTGTATATTTATGCATTTTCTAATAAAATAAGCACGTATTTAATACATTTGCATAATAAAGTACAAAAGCAGGAGAGGAATCATTATGAGTTTATCAACAGCAGTTATTTATTAATGGGATTGCCTGGACTTGCATATCTGACCGGATTATGTGATGTAGGCTGGACAGAAATGCCAGAAGTCTTCCAGGATATTTATCCTTGATTAATACACATAATGTTGAGACAGGAAATGCACAGAATTATGGTTTCCTTACTATGAAAATGTTTTACTATCGTGGACTGAAAGAATGGAACAAAGAGAAAGGGTACCTGATGGATACTTGTTTGATGGCGCAAGATAGATACAAAACGTACCTGGATTATTTTAGAATCGCATATTAAAGAAGACAAATTAAAAGCAAGAGACGGTGGGAAAGCAGTAGCTATCCGTTGAGAATATTCAAAAAGATTTGTTTTATGACATTTAAAAATGAGTATGATGAAAAGATTTTAAAAGACGAAAAAATTAGAAGCTATTAGTTGTATAATTGAAAGATGAAAAACAGGGAATGTTCAGGGATGCAGATCATGTGATTTCAGATATGAGGTCAAAGTATGGACTATAAGATTGTTTTGATGAGTGATGCAGAGGAGGATCTTGATAGATTTATCACATATCTTTTGTTTGAAAAGAAAAGTGAGTAAGCTGCAAGAAATTTATTAAATGACTTTGAAGCAACAAAAACAAGTTTGGCAAATGTTGCTGATAGCCTGAAACTTTGTGATAATCCAAAATTAAGAGCATTAGGATATCGAAGAATTAATTTTTTATCACATCGATATTTTATGCTTTATCGTATTGAAAGGGTTCGACTTTTCTGCTACACTTGGTGATGATTTCAAAATTGCAAAAGACAAAGAGACACAAAAAGAGTGTGTTGAAATCAAGTTGCAGGGTATTTAGTTGCGGCTTAGGAACAGATACTTTTGAATACACACTAAAAACAATTAAAAAAGCAATCGTAAAAAAATACGATTGTTTTTTGTGCGTTTCTGCATATAATATATTCAATAAGACAGAAATGGAGGCGATTGATATGCGCGAAACAAGAACATTAGAGTTCAAGGAAACGATTACCAACACTTTTTTAAAAACAGTCAGTGCCTTTTCAAATTATGATGGCGGAATCATCCTTTTTGGAGTGGATGATGATGGAAATATAAAAGGTTTGCCGGATGTAAAACAAGCCTGCTTGGATATTGAAAATAAAATCAATGACAGCATTACACCGCAGCCGGATTATACGCTTGAGGTACAGAATAATGACCAGACGATAAAACTTACTGTGAAAAGCGGATTACAGAAGCCGTATCTATATAAATCGAAAGCATACAAACGGAATGATACAGCAACGATAGAGGTAGATACACTGGAGTTTTCAAGGCTCGTATTGGATGGAAAAAATATTCGATTTGAAGAATTGCCTTGCAAAGATCAGGAGCTGTCCTTTGAAATTTTGCATCGTAAGCTGAAAGAAATTGTCCGGATTGAAAATTTTGACAAGGACACGCTGAAGACATTGAACTTATATGACGATGTAAATGGATTCAATAATGCGGCGGGGCTTTTGGCAGACAAAAACCATTTTCCTGGAATTGATATTGTCAAATTCGGAGAAAACATCAGTATCATTCAAAAGAGATCAACTTTTGAAAATATATCGATTTTAGAGGTATATGAAAAGGCAATCGAGGTATTCAGAGACTATTATCAATACGAAGTAATACAAGGCGCTGATCGAAAGAAAATGGAGAAAATACCGGAAGCTGCTTTTCGAGAAGCAATCGCCAATGCTCTGATTCATAGAGTATGGGATGTGGATTCACAAATCAGAGTTTCGATGTTTGATGATCGAATCGAAATTGTTTCGCCTGGTGGATTGCCGTCCGGAATCACAGAGGAAGAATATCTGTCTGGAAAGCTTTCTGTTTTAAGAAATAGAAATCTTGCCAATGTATTTTATAGATTAGGATTCGTAGAGATATTCGGAACGGGAATTACAAGAATAAAACAACTCTATGCGGAAGCTTTGATAAAACCGGATTTTGAAGTTTCAGAAAATGCTATAAAAATTGTGCTTCCGATATTTGAAAAAAATGCGGATCTGACAAAAGATGAAATCATAATCTATAAACTTTTAAGCAAGACGATGCTGAAGCCGATCAGTGAAGTTGCGCCATATGTACCTTTCGGTAAATCAAAGACAACAAAGCTGCTGAAAGAAATGTGCCAAAAAGGTGTGATCACAGTGGAAGGAAAAGGCAAGGGTACAAAATATATCATTCGTTAAGACATGAGTTCCTGAAACAGTGTTTCGGAAATTCAAAGAAAGCAAAGAAATGTGTTTCATGCGGATATGATGGACCATGTGTGCAAAAAGATGATATGGAACAGATTAAGCAGGACATTCTAAGCGCGGACATGGTGGTATTTGTAACGCCTCTCTATTATTATGGAATGTCTGCACAGTTAAAAATTTTAATAGATCGATTTTGTGCTTTTAATGGAAGTATCCAAAGAAAACACATGAAATCTGCTTTGCTTGCAGTTGCATGGAATAACGATGACTGGACAATGACTGCGCTTGTTGAGCATTACAAGACGCTGGTAAGGTATTTGAATTTCAAAGATATGGGAATGGTGCTTGGATATGGTTGTGGAACACCCGAAATGACAAGAAATTCAAAATATCCTATAATGGCTTATGAACTGGGGATAACACTAAAATAATATATTGGGCTCAGTTGTTTTTTGAGTTGGAATAGGCGACAATTATTATTATCAAGCATATTACTTATATTGATTTAACTATTTATAAAAGAAGGTGTATATATGGATATTAGACTATTGCGATATTTTTTAACTGTAGCAAAAGAACAGAATTTTACAAAAGCTGCAGAGCAACTGAATATTACACAACCAACACTTTCAAGACAGCTTTCTGCATTGGAGGAGGAACTTGGAACATCACTTTTTATAAGAGGGAATCGTAATATTACGCTTACGGAGGCGGGAATACTATTAAAGCGTAGAGCCTTGGAAATAATAGATTTGGAAGAAAAAATGATAGATGAAATTAAGGCGAGCGAAGAATTGATTGAAGGTACGATCTCAATCGGATGCGGTGAGTTTGCGGCGGTAGAAACATTGGCTGAAATTTGCAAGATATACAAGGAAAAATATCCAATGGTGCAGATTGCATTACATACAGCAACGGCAGATTCAGTATATGATATGATGAATCAAGGACTGGTGGACATTGGATTGTTTATGGAGCCGGTCAATACAGAAGGTCTGGATTATATCAGGATCATGGACAGTGACCATTGGGTTGTTGGGATGAAACCGGATGATCCATTAGCATGCAAAGAATATATTACAAGAGATGATCTTATAGATAAACCACTTATTCTTCCCAAAAGACGAAACGTGCAGAGCGAACTTGCCAACTGGTTTGGTAAGGATTTTAATAAGCTTCATATTGCTTTTATCAGCAACCTTGGAACGAATGCCGGTGTTATGGCGACTCATGGACTGGGATATCCGGTTTCAATTGAAGGCGCTACAAAATATTGGAGAGAGGATTTGCTTGTTCAGAGAAGATTGTATCCTGAAATTTCAGCAAGTACAGTCATTGCCTGGAGAAGGAATATTCCATATTCGTTGGCTGTCAGTAAATTTATAGAAGAAATCAATGCCTTTAAGGCATAGAATATAATTTGATATAGGCATTAGACATAATATAATAGTAAGTCATATAATGAATGTGTAAGGTATTAGGGATACATACTTTACACATTTTTTATTGATTAAATTGGTAAAATGAGATTTTAACTGCATGAACAGGAGGAATACTTATGGGAAAAAAATTAGTAGCATATTTTAGCGCCAGTGGAACAACAAGGAAAATAGCAGAGATGATTGCTCAGGCGGCAGAAGCGGATTTGTACGAAATCACGCCGAAACAACCATATTCAAAAGCAGATTTAAACTGGATGGATAAAAAGTCCAGAAGTAGTGTTGAGATGAGTGACAAAAAATTCAGACCGGAAATAACGGATACGGATGCACAAATTGGCGGATATGATGAGGTAATCTTAGGTGCTTGAGTTATAATTGGGACAAGTTAGAAGAAACCCAGT